>Ga0210410_10000178_pt1 | contig 94480 bp, 82 predicted proteins | sample IncBWC4MmetaG_FD_161058 | JGI IMG/M metagenome (GOLD analysis project Ga0210410, IMG submission 161058) | Forest soil microbial communities from Barre Woods Harvard Forest LTER site, Petersham, Massachusetts, United States - Inc-BW-C-4-M | ecosystem: Environmental > Terrestrial > Soil >... | reverse complement strand
AGGTTCGCGCGGCAAAAATGCGCGTCCATATGGTGATCGTCCATGTGATTTGTCGAATGCGTGTTGAAGTAGCACGGACAGAACATGTCGCAGCTGCACGCTTCGATATAACTCGCCGTCATCTCAAAATCAGACTTCGCCGATTTCTCCTGCGCGTACGAACTGAAATAAATAAGGCCCGCTGCAACCACCAGGAACACCAGCAAAAGGACTCGAGGCAAGCGACTCATGATCCCTCCAATCAATTTGTCTATTTGTCAGAAAGGGGCCCGATGTGGAATAAAAAAACTCTACTCCCCGGCTTTCGCGGTTTCAACTACTTTTCCAGCGACATCCTTTTTATTCAGTCGGGAACCCGATTTGGCGCACTAGTTCGGTGTAGCGAGGGTCGCTGCGGATGGAATCAAAATCGGGGTCCACACGAATCTGCAACAATCCCGGCTCGTGCGTTTTCAGCCCCTGGAACAGGGCGCGAAACGCGTCATCCCGCATGTCCGCCGCGACATACGCGTTTGCCAGATCCCAAAGATCCGCTTGTGGACGCTTCCGTATCTCGTTCAGGCGTTTCTTCGCCACCAATAACCCCGCCGCGTCGTATCCATGCTTGCGATACTCCCGCGCGTATTCCACCGCCCAACCCGCGTGCCCCTCTTGAACAATCTGTCTGCCGCACTCTGCCGCCGATTCGTCGAAAAGCCCCAGCCGCCCCAAATTGATGCACAGCTCTTCATGCGGGGTTTGGTCGTTCGGATCATTCGCCAGCGCCAGCCGTGCATGCGCCACAATCGACCCGTACTCACGGGCGAAATACTCTTCCAGCGTAAGCTGTTCTTTCAGGTCTGCGCGAAACGGATCCAGCGCCACTGCCTGCTTGCGCTGGTTCAGCGCTTCTTCCAATTTGCCCGCGGTCCGAAGGTAGCGTGCATAAACCGCATGAGCTTCGGGCAAACTCGGATTTAACTGCAAAGCGCGCAATGCATGTTCACGCGCCGCACGCCAGTCCCAATCGTGCATCAGCTTGATCTCGGCAATTGCCGTGTGGGTCTCCGCGCTCTCGCTGTCCAGTCGCAGCGCCTGGTTCGCATATTTCTCTGCCTGCCGCCACGCCTCTTCGGATCCCTCATCCTCCCCCACTGCCCGCGAACTATAGAAATCCGCCAACCCGGCATACGCCGGCGCATACGAAGGATCCAGTGCGATTGCCTTCTCAAAATACGCTCGAGCCGCATCGGGAACAGGCAGAGTGTGTTGCCCCAATTCGAAACGGCCCTTGAAATAGGCCTCCACCACCGCCGAATCCACGGGCTTCCGCTTGGTCACGCCGAGTATTCGGATCTGCAGTTCGCGGCCGATGCGTTGCGCTATCTCGGACTGCAGCGCAAGCACATCCCCGACGCTCCGGTCGAACGATTCCGTCCACACAGTCGTCTCGTCGGCCACGCGCACCAGCCTGATCGAAATGCGCGCCTGCTCCTCTTGCCGCCGTACACTCCCCTCGAGCAAATATTGCAGCCCCGCTCGCTGCCGAAGTTCAGCAATTAAGGAACCGCTCTGCCTAGCGGTCGAGGACGATCCGTACCTCACCACGCCAATTCTTTCCGGATTGAGCTGCCCCAGCTGTGTGATAACTTCCTCGGTCAGTCCATTGACGAAGAAATCCTGCCCGGGATCCCCGCTCAGATTCTCCAAAGGAACAACCGCGATCACCAGACGTCCTTGACTTTCACCGGAAGGCGCCCGAGTGACGCGATAAATCGCAAATGCCGTTAATACAACCACGACCGCCAGCGCCGCCGCGGCAATAGCTACCTTAATCCTCCCGCTCAATCCTTCTCTCGCGCCCATGGTTGTGGCTGGCGCGGCGGCATTTGAGGAAGGCGCCTCGTTCCCGTTCTCCGCTTCGCCCTGCGGCTTTCGCCCGCGGGCCCACGCGTCCAACTCCGCCCGCGACGCATACACAGAACCCAGCTTGTCGTGCACGTGCCGGTGAACCGGCATCCCCTCCCGCTTCTCCCACCGTTGCACCGTCGTAACGTCGCGGTTTAGGTAAGCCGCGATTTCCTTCCATGAGTCCAGCCGGTCCTCGGCCGGTTTCACGGATGGCGCTGTGTCGGGGAAAGTTTCGCTCATCAACCACTCCTGATTGCCCCGGATTGTAACTCCGCCGGCTAGGTAACGGCAAAGTACCGCATTTGACGGCGTCCAGGGCTAAGTGCTGCAATTCCGCGCCTTACCGTTTGACCGAACCCGCCTGCATGCCCGATTGTTTCCGCAATGCCCAGGTACGCATGAAGAATCGGAAAGGACAATCGCCATGACATTAAGTAGATTTCTTAAGCCCGCGACGGCCGCTGCAGCATTCGCTGCGATCCTGCTCGCAGCAATGTTGAACAGCTCCCCCCGCGTAAAAGCTACCGACGATGACGACGATGGCCGCACCGAATCAAAAATTCGACGGGGATTCGAAATAGCACCGGTCCTACTCAATCTGGAGGGGAAAAACCGGGCGCTCGTCGGCCTTGGCAGCTATATCGTCAACGCGCAGGCCGACTGCAACATCTGCCACAACCCCGGCGCCGGCGACAACGAATTCCTGGGCAACGGAAATCCCTATTTTGGCCAGCCGAAGACCATCAATCCGGCCACCTACTTGGGTGGCGGCAGGGATTTCGGCGCATTAGTGCCTGGTTCCGCGCACATCATTTCCCGCAATCTCACACCCGATAAAACCGGGTTGCCCGAAGGCGGCCGCACGTTCCGGGAGTTTCTTCAGATCATGAGGACGGGTGTGGATCTGGATAACCTCCATCAGACGTGCCCGCCAGGAGTCCTTAATACCGGCTGCATTCCGGCTCCGTACCACGGAGAGCTTCTCCAGGTAATGCCCTGGCCGGCTGAAAAAAACATGACGGACCATGACCTCCGCGCCATCTATGAATATCTCAGCGCCATCCCCTGTGTCGCTGGACCGCCAGCGCCGGACCCGAGACACAACGATTGCCCATGAAACTGCCCCGCGAATTGCCGCTGCGAACGAATACGCATTGATCGGCGGACGGGTCGCCACACCTTTCCGCCGCGGGCCCAAATTTCAATTCTGGAGATGAATGATGAAACTCATGAAATGCATTCTAGCTTTCGCATTGCTCTGCTGCTCGCCGGCTGCCCGTTGTGTCACCAACAGCACTCTCGACAACAATCTTCATCCCAACGTCGGTATCATTGTGGCCGAGTATCTGACTCCCGGAGTCAAAAACTCGGCCTGCACAGGCACGTTGGTTTCCCCAACTGTTTTCCTGACCGCCGGACATTGCATCGCACTCTTGCAACAAATGTTCGGCGTCACCCAAGTCTGGGTCACGTTTGATCCAGTCTTCAGCAGCACCTCTACGAACTTGTACCCTGGCACCATGCATCTCAATCCTGCATATCCGGGAAGGGGCGCTTCCGACCCCGAGGACCTGGGAGTGATTGTGCTCGACTCCCCAGTCGTCGGCGTAACTCCCGCCGTGCTTCCGTCCCTAGGACTCCTCGCTCACATATCCGCAAATGGCAGCCTGCGCAATTCCTTATTCACCATCGTCGGCTACGGCGCCACCGACACGCTCTTCGGAGGGGGACCTCCCGATGCCAGTGAAGGTGAAGGTACCAGGCGTTATGCAACCGAAGGTTTTCTCGCCCTCAACCAAAACCTCGTCAAGCTGAATCAGAACACCGTCTTCGGTTACGGCGGCAGCAGTCACGGCGATTCCGGTGGTCCCAACTTTCTGAACTCAGCCAGCGGCGGACCCTCCCTACTCGTCGCGATAACCATCGGCGGCGATCCCTGGGGCATCGAACAAAACGTCGCCTATCGTTTGGACACGCCTCAGGCACGGGCCTTCCTCGGCCAGTTCGTCCTTCTGCCCTAAGGAAACTCGCAAACCTTCCGTTCTCCAAAAAGGGAGATGGAGCTCCCCGCCCATCTCCTTCAGGGCCGCCCCGCCAGGGTAGGAGGCATGGACTTGAATCCTACGTTCTTGTAGCCTTGCCTGCATGAAAAAACTCGTTCGCGCCAAACGCAGCTCAACTGCAAAGCCCAAGCCCACCGTCGCTCCAAAAACTATCGACGACTACCTCGCTGGCATCCCCGAACCCGCCCACACCACACTGCAAAAAGTCCGGGCCGCCATCCGCTCGGCCGTCCCTCACGGCGCCACCGAAACCATCAGCTACAAAATCCCCGCCTTCAAACACGGCGGAGTCATCATCTGGTTCGCCGCCTTCGCGAACCACTGCAGCGTCTTCCCCACCGCCCGGATCATCGAAATGTTCAAAGATGAACTGAGGCCCTACACCATCTCCAAAGGCACCATCCAGTTCCCCACCGGCAAGCCCCTCCCCGCCGCCCTCATCAAGAAAATGGTCAAAGCCCGCCTAGCCCAAATCGCCAGCAAGAAGCGCAGCTGAATCCCACCCCTGCCCTCGCCAAATGTGGCAATGAAAATGGTGGCGGCTGTCGATTTCGCCGCCCCCCGTTCGTTCTATTAATAGAGGTTGGGTGTCCCCGGTCGCAGTTTGCTGTCCGGCGCCCGGCCGACATCAAATTCAGGAGGCCCCACAATGCGCTTCATGATGCTCGTCAAATCCGCGGAAAATTCCGGCCCCCCGCCCAAGGAACTGCTGGAAGCCATAGCCAAGCTCGGCGAAGAAGCCAGCAAGGCCGGCAACATGATCGAAACCGGCGGCCTGGCCCCCTCCGCGATGAGCACCCGCGTCCGCTTGGCCAAAGGCAAAATCACCGCCCTCGACGGCCCTTTCGCCGAAACCAAGGAACTCGTCGGCGGCTACGCAATTTTTGAGTTCAAGTCAAAGCAGGAAGCCATCGAAAGCACGCTGTATTTCATGGAGCTTCACCGCAAATATTGGCCCACCTGGGAAGGCGAAACCGAAATCCGCCAGATCTTCACGCAGCAGGACTACACTGTCGAAAGCGGCCGCCTCGCCCTTAAGCCTGACGCCGCCCGCGGCGCCTGAGCCTTCGACGCACAGCAAACTTCCTTAACGGCGACATATTTGAAAGGTTATCGGCCCAAGGCCAGTGCTGCCTCAAGACGCGTGTCTTGGAGCCTGGGTTGAAGCGCGGTGCACATCCTTCGCTGAGCGAAAGCGAAAGTGGCGCTCGTAACATTCGTCGCACCGGTAGGGACTGATGAATAGGACATGATGGAGTACCGACTCCACGAAGTCCTTTCTCCTTGACCGGTGAATGGATGCGCTGCCACAGTCCGGGCAACGACCGGGATGAGTTCCAGCGAGTATTAACTTCATAAAGCACCCTTCCAGGCAGAACGGCTTTCTTTCACCGCCGTTGCGAAGGGCTGGGGATCAACCAAACGGCGGTCAACCCTTAGTGGGAACCTTAATCGTACTCGTAAGACCTGAGTTATTTCAATAGGGTGGCCGGTACACCGGTACAGGCGGGCAGTCCTCGTGAAATCCTGCCCTCTCCAAAAGTGAGGCCGGCAAACAAACGCCTGCCGGCCACTTCCCCCGCTGCCGCACTCTTCTAAAACCGGAAGATAACGCCCGTCGAAAGCCGCCCGTTATTCTGGGTCGAGCTTCCGAACCTTGTCAGCAAATAGTCGCCCTGAATAATCCGCCAGCTGATTCCCTGCTTTATTTCGGTGTCGATTCCTCCTCCGATCGCCATTGCAAAGGCCGATTCTCCGAATCCCGCCGCGCTAAAGTGCGCTCCGCCCAGCAGCACGTGCGCAAACGGCGATACGCGGGACGGCAGAGACACCTGCGGCCCGAAGAGATACGAATGTACCGACGTCCCGACGCCGAAGGGCGACCCGTAATGCCCGTCAAAGTCTGCCACCCCGCCAATCCAATCCCTGAATTTGTACTGCGCCGAGGCTTCCCACCCGTTCAAATTGAAATCGGGTGAAGGGCGGAATCGCATATATGAATATCCGCCGAACACTTCCAACTTGTCCTGCGCCGCCGCCGGCAGCAGCGCCACAAACAGAATTCCAAGCAGCAACCCGATTGCTCGCACCATGAGAATCTCCTCCTCATTTTTATATGGATGCCAGGGATCTTTCCGGGCTTGCCAGGGTTTCCCGGAACTTCGTGCCGCAGGCTACCCGCTGGGAAATCTGGCGCCGCAGCATTGGGCTGGTATTCGGTCGGACCGGAGGTTCTCTTTCTTCTTCCGGCCAAAAATATTCTATCTCACTTCCCGCGCCACTGTCTGCCTATGTCCCGGCCCGGCGGGGACCCCGTCGTCTTGCCTTTGTGACTATAATTCCCAAATCACAAAGTTAGGCTCCGTATGAACCAGTATTTCTTGCAATCGCCACGCCTCGGTTTTCGTCAGTGGTCGCGCGCGGATCTGCCCTTTGCCGTCGCCCTCTGGGGAGATCCGGAAGTCACACGCTTCATCGGCGGGCCTTTTTCCTCTGAAAAAATCCAGGAAAGGCTGAACACAGAAATTGATCTCTGCTTCAGGCACAACGTCCAATACTGGCCAATTTTCCTGCTCGAAACGCGGGAGCACGCTGGTTGCGCCGGTTTACGTCCGTATCGCCCGGAAAACGCCATCTTCGAATTGGGAGTTCATCTCCGGCCCACCTATTGGGGTCGCGGCCTCGCGGAAGAAGCGGCCCGCACCGTCATCAAATTCGCCTTTGAAACCGCTGGCGCGAAAGCCCTCTTCGCCGGCCACCATCCCGCCAACTCCGCCTCGCAGCACCTCGTCCTGAAACTCGATTTCCGCCGAACCCACGAAGAGTTCTATCCGCCCACAGGCCTGAATCACCCAGCCTATCTTCTCGAACCCGCGTCACGCTTCTGAACGGCAAGCTGTTGCTTCCGCGCGAAAGCGGCGCGAACTCGGTCAAGCAGTAAAGTAAGTTTGGAAATGTCTTTGGTCGCCACCGTCTGGAATTTCAATCCCAGGCCCTTCGATGACTGCGCCTGCGCCACCACACTGTCCAAGCTGATTTGCCCCTCTTGCACCAGAAAATGTACCCGGACCACTTCACCTTTCGTTCTGCGCCACGTTGTCTCGATGAAAATCCCTCCCGTGCTGAGGTCGCGAACATGGGACACGTCGCCAACGCCTCCGCACTCCCAATACACCCAAACATCCCGCGTCGCCGGCAAACGCATCATCCGTCGCCGCGATGGAACAGAACTGGCGAATCCGCTCACCAAGTGCCGCCATCCTTGTGTTCGCTGGGCGCTGTTCCGTTCGGCCATTCCATCCACCCATCCAACCGAACCGAAATCAAGCGGAGTCTGCCCTATTTCACAACTAGAACAAATCGGGTGTTCGCTGTATTTGAGCTGGGTTGATATACCTGAGGCAATCCAGCTAGTGGTCGTCGTTCTCGCGCAAAGTTCGCGTCACCAGTGTCGGCATTCCCGTCGTGTTGAACAACAACCCTTTCACCGACACGGTGTCTCCCACTGCCAGCGTTCCCATCGATGCCGACCCGGAAAAGTCCATGAAGTTCATCTCCGAAAGCGTCACCACCTTAATCGTCGTCACCGCCGGCGTCGCTCCCGTAAACAGCGGCGAGAGCCCCGTCAACGTAAACGCGCCGCTGCTCGTGTCAATGCTCCCGACTTGGCCTGTGATCTGCGATGGCCACAGCCGCACCAGGTCCGTCGTTACAGTCGTCGTGCCTCCGCTCGACGAAACGCTGCCTGGGCGGATCTGCACATCTTGGCCCACCATCAGGTCTGCGCTGCTGGCAAAACTCAACCCTGAGTTGTCGAATCCGCCGTCTTCGCCCATCTCCTCGCGGCCCACCTGGAACGTCGCGCCTGTATTGATCGTCACGGCCACCACGGAGCCTTCGCTCACTCCGCTCACCGCGGGCTCCTCATTGAACACCACCATGTGGAACTGCGTCGAGCTGTCCACGCTCGTAATCGTGCCCTTGATTGCCTGCCGGTTCGCGTCCTCCTCAAATTCCACGCGTGTCGCCAGCATCGTCCCCATACCGTTCCCGCTCAACTTAATGTTCAGCACCTGACCTGTCTTCACGCAGGTGAAATCCTCCGGACTGGTCGCGCACCCGCTGCGATCGAAGTCCTCAAACACCGTCGAGCTGTCCACGTTAATCATGAACGATTGCCCGCTCCGCTCATTCATCAAGCTGAACTGGTTGGTCCCCAACGCGGTCACTTGCCCGTCCACCTCGTCCACCTCTTCCATTTCCTGATCGTCTTCATCCTGCATTCGTTGTGTTAATTGCTTGATCGTCACCGTCGGATTGATGGAAAGGTCCGTCTGGACCGAGGACGCCACATTAAAGTCCAGCCGGATTCCCACCACCGAATTCGCGCTGATTGTAATCGGGAAAGGCATGCTCGATATCGCCGCCGTCGTCGGATTGAAACTCGGCGTCAGCTCGCAAATCGAATTGTCCGCGCAACCGCCAATCGGCGCGCCCGAGTGATTCACAATCGTCATCGTCGCGCTGCCAAACGTCAGCGTCATGCTCTGGTAGGTATCCGGTGCAACGCTGGCCAAACTCAAAAACGCCGTGTCCGTCTGCAAATGCCCGAACTCCACCTCCACCGGTGTCGCCAGCGCAGAAACAGGCGCCTTGGTCATATCCGATGGTTGCAGGCTCACTCCCGAAATCATCGCCTCAAAAAACAGCACGCCCACTCCATTCGGTGGCGTATCACCGATCGTTAAACTCATGGGCACCCCGTTGCTCGGCGTGATGTGCTGATTCATCGAACCGCCGCCGCAAGAAACCAGCCACACACAACTCACCACCGCAAGCCCCAATAAAATGTTTCGCCGCATAGGAACATACCTCCAGCTGTTTGACAGGTTTTCCGAGTAGACTTTATGGCGCGGAGTTGAGGGCTGAAGCGATATCTTACATCTCTCTTAATTCACCAGCTACAAAAATTGGTCAGGAACTCTCTAATTCAACCGTTTCAATCTGCGACACCCGGAACGGCCAACTATGAGTACCGTAGCTCCCACTACGGCACACCACGGGTAAGCACGCTTGTCAGGCAGATTCTTCGGGGCTACTGATAGAGTTCCGCCGTCGCGAGAACGCCTGCTCCGTTTCCCCCCGCCACGAGCACGCGGCCGTCGTTCAGCAGCGTCGCGGTATGAGCGGCGCGCGCCGCTCCCATGCTGCCCGTCGGTGAAAAAGTACCTGCAACCGGGTCATATATCTCCGCCGTCGCAAGTGGACCCGTCGCACCGTCTCCGCCGATGGCAACTACGGTTCCGTCTTTGAGCGTTGTGGCGGTATGAAGGTCCCTTGCGCTGCCCATGGTGCCCTTCGTTGCCGTGAACGTTCCGCTCGTGGGGTCAAACACTTCTGCCGTCGCCAGCGAGTTCCCGGCGCTGTCCAACCCTCCTGTCACAAGCACTTTCCCGTCGGTGAGCAAACTCGCAGCATGTAACTCACGCGCCGTTGCCAGGCTGCCGGTCGTTTGCGAAAAAGTTCCGGCAACAGGATCGTAAAGTTCGGCCTCCGCAAGCACAGTGGTGGCCGGCGGTGCCCCCGAAATTCCGCCCGTCACAAGAACCTTTCCCGTGCTGAGCAGCGTCGCGGTGTGCGCAACGCGTGCCGCCAGCATGCTGCCCGTCGCGGTGAAGTTTCCGGTGGTCGGATCGAACAGTTCCGCGGTGGCGTTACCCCACCCCGCGATGAGCACCTTGCCGGTGTTGAGCAAAGTCGCAGTGTGGCTGGCGCGCGCGACGGTCATGTTCATTTGTGTGGCAGAGAAAGTCCCAGTGCTGGGATCGTAGATCTCGGCCGACGCTAGCGGGTTCCCAGAAGCGTCTAGTCCTCCGGTCACCAGCACTTTTCCGCTGCTCAGCAAGGCCGCCGCGAAGTGGTGACGCGCCGTCATCATGCTGCCGGTCAAGGAGAAGCTTCCGGTGCTTGGATCGTAAAGCTCGGCGGTAGCGATGGGGTTCCCGCTCGCATCTGCTCCCCCGGCCACAAGCACCTTGCCATTGTTGAGTGGCGTCGCGGTGTGCGCGAACCGCGCGTTTGCCATGCTGCCTGTGGCGCCGAAACCATGCGGAAAAATCTGTACGCTGAAGTTTTGGGCAGCGGAGCTTTGGCTGGCCGAATCCTGCACCATCACCGAGATGGGGTAAGTCCCGGCAACTGTCGGTGTGCCGGAAAGCACGCCAGTGCTATTGGTGAATTGCAATCCGGCAGGCAGCGCGCCAGTTTCGCTCCAAGGTCCGAGTGGTGGAAGCCCGCCGGTGGCTGTGAACGTGAAGCTGTACGGCTGGTTTATCGTACCGAAGGAAGGCGCCGGCGTGGTGTTAACGACTGGCGGAGGCGGGTTCGCGATGGCGATGGGATAAACCATGCTCATTGGCGTCTGCGGCGTCCCCGAATCGTTCAGAGTCACATTCGCTTGGTAAGTTCCGGCCGCCCCGGGAATTGGTGTTCCCTTGATAAACGTTTCCCCGCCGAACTCCAACGCTATCGCAAGTCCTGCTGGGAGCGAGGATGCAGCCCAATGGTAGGGTGGAACTCCTCCTGTGCCTGTTAATTGGAACCCAGTGAAGATCACGGTCAGGATACACGCTTCATTCGGCGGTGCACGCCGGCAATTCGGGAGAGAACCACCACATCCCGCAATGGTGTTCGGGACGCAGGGAGTGCACCCCCCGTTACCAGGGAATTGTGGAGCGCATCTTTCATAAACGGTGCTGGCGGTGCCGTAATTGGAGCCGACCGTGCCATTCGGCGGAGGTCCGGAGCTGATTGCAAGTGCGCTCGTAGGGGTAACAGCGATCGAACTCGAGGTTCCGGCTATGGATTGGGTAGCCGTATCGGTAGCTGTAACGGTTTGAGGACCTGCGGTCTCCAGAATAATCGTGAAGTTCCCTGATCCAAAGGTCAGCGTTCCATTGGCAGGCAGAATGGCATTGCTGTCTGAACTTGTAATCTTGACGGTCCCGGTGTAACCGGTGGAAGTATTGTTCGACGCATCAAGCGCGGCTACAAATAGCACAAGGTTCGCGCGGGTGGCCGCTGAGCTTGTCGGGCTGACGCTAAAGTGCGTCGCAGGGCCGCTGACTTGAATCACATTGGAAGACCCGTTAATCGAATTGGAGGCCTTGTCCGTTGCTGAGATTGTTTGGCCGCCGGAAGTGTTCAGTGTTACTGAAAAAGTCCCGACTCCACTGCTCAGTGTAGAGTCCCCTGGCAACGCCGCGTGACCATCGGTGCTTGCGAAGTGCACGGTCCCAGAATAATTCGCAACGGTGTTCCCAAAGGCATCCACCGCCGTCACCGTGATATTGAAGGGCGAGCCGATAGTTGCGTAGTTGTAACCTGCAAGAAGGACTGTGAGGCGAGCCGAAACCGCCACGACGGTAATCGCGTTCGAATTGCCTTTGAGCGAACCGGCAGTCGCGGTGATCGTTGGACTGCCCGCGATGTTCAGCGTCAACGGAAATGTCCCCATGCCGCCCGTCAGCACGCCACTCGGCGGCTGCACTGGCTGGCCGTCGCTGCTGCTGAACTGCACGGTCCCGGAATAACTGCCGACCATGTTGTTCGACCCGTCCAGCGCGGTCACCGTGACATTGAACGGCATCCCGATGGTGGCAGTAACCGGAACTGCGACCGAGAAGTGCGTGGCTACCGGGGGAGGTGGCGTGCTGTTTCCGCTGCCGCAACTATTTAGCAGGCAGAAACTGCAGATCAACGTTAGAAGTAACAGAAGTTTTTTCATGGACTCGCCCCACAATTGCATTCGCTAGGCCCGGGCCCAATTCGAAATCTTCCATGCACACTAATTCCGTGAATTTTACGGCATTCCCAAACCGGCTATTGCAGCACCGAAGAGACGTTCAGTCGGACCTTCGACAAACGCGTATTTGGTGGGTACGACCTATGGGGGGACACTCTCTTTTTCTTAGGCTGCTGTCAAGACTTATCGCCGGGATGCAGACACCCCAGGCGCCGCGTAAGCCGAATGACCAGACAACTGGATCGCATCCAAAACCAATCGGCCAGCAATGGCATTGATCACCCTTTGAGATTCGCCGCGGCTGGTTGCTGCCCCGGAACACCTGAACCTCCGGTCAGGGTTCGCTCCACAATCAAACCTGTCACCATCAAGTCGTCTAATCGGCAACATCTTGTTCGGAATGGAACACCTCGCATGACAATTCATTCGCTATCACGAGCAGTGAGAAACCCTTTTGGCTCCATTGCTCTGCTCGCACTTCTCTGCGCGCTCCCAATTCATGCCCAGGATCCATCGCCCGCAAACTCCGACGCTGTGCCTGTCGTTCCCGCTCAACAGCAAATCACGCTCAATGCCAACTCCACCATTTTGCCGGCGGCGCCAGCCCCCTCCGAGATCGCTCTAAAAAACAATCGCCTTTTCTACGTCCTCGCCAACTACTCCACCGTCGAAAAACAGGATCAGTTCGGCACGCTTTCCGCAAAGACCAAATTCAAGCTCTCCGTGAAAACCATGTCCGACCCGATCACGGTTTCTTTCCTTGGCGTAATCGCCTTAATGGGGCAAGCCAACAACACTGAGCCGTCTTACGGCCAGGGTCTCAAGGGCTACAGCAAACGCTACGCCACAACCTTCGCCGACACCGGCATCGGCACCCTGATGACCACCTCCGTCTTCCCGACGGTTCTCCATCAAGACCCGCGCTATTTTCAGCTCGGCACGGGCAGCAAGTGGCACCGCATGAAGTATTCCGTCAGCCGCATCTTCGCCACTCGCGCCGACAGTGGCAAAATGCAATTCAATTATTCCGAGATCGTTGGCAACGCCGTCGCCGCCGGCATTTCCAACACCTATCATCCCGAATACCAGCGCACCTTTGGCAACACAATGAGTGTCTGGGGCACCGACATCCTTTTGAACACAATCTGCAACGTAGCCAAGGAATTCTGGCCCGATATTCGCCGCAAAATTCACAACCGCAGACACCCGGACTAGCCTCCCTCACGCCCAAAACGCTACTCGAAAATCACCGTTTTGTTGCCATAGAGCAGGATGCGGTTTTCCAGATGCCAGCGAACGGCCCGCGAGAGCACCACCTTCTCGAGGTCCCGGCCCTTCTTGACCAGGTCCTCGATCGCATCTCGATGCGAAATACGCGCCACGCCTTGCTCGATGATCGGCCCGTCATCCAGCACTTCCGTCACATAGTGCGCCGTGGCACCGATGAGTTTCACCCCGCGATCGAAAGCCTGCTGGTGCGGCTTCGCTCCAACAAACGCAGGCAGGAAGGAATGATGGATATTGATGATCTGCTGCGGATATTGCGCGATGAAATCCTTCGAAAGCACTTGCATATACCGCGCCAGGACAACCAGTTCAATATTGTTTTTGCGAAGCAGCTCGATCTGCTGCCTCTCAGCCTCTGCCTTGTTCTCTTTTGTCACCGGAATGACGTGGTAGGGAATGCTGTAAAACTCCGCGTGGCGTTCCGCGTCCGGATGGTTGCTGATCATCAAGGGAATTTCGCAGGTTAGTTCGCCGGTCCGCTGCCGATAGAGCAGATCAACCAGGCAGTGATCGTATTTGGACACAAAAATAGCTACGCGAGGACGATAGCTCGACGTCGTGATTCGCCACTGAATCGAAAATTTCTCGGCAATGGGTGCAAACTGTTGTGGGAACTCCTTCAGATCGAACTCGAATCCGGCAAGGTCCCATTCGACGCGGGCAAGATAAAAACGCTCTTCTCCCGCCTGGTGCTGCTCGAAATGAAGGATGTCGCCTCCATGCCAGTAGATGAAGTCCGCGATTGCCGCGTCCAGGCCCTTGCGATCCGGGCACCGCAACAACAGAATGGCGCTGTTCTTCAAGTTCAATCCCCCGCGTTCGAATCATTTACTTCCGCTTCCAGAGCATCACTTCCGCTTGACCCGCAATCTGCAAGGTTCCCGCTGCCTTGCTGCCGCAAATTATAAGCTGGTAGGAAGAATCGGCAACAGAACCGCACCACTTGCCGAGGTGGGCCATGCCGACCGGGCAAATCGCCGGAATGGCGATGGCGTCGCTATATGCAAACCCCTGTATACAAACAAGGAGTCGCTTTTTCCCTTGTGCTTAGGGGATTAGGGCGGTGTCGGGTCTCCCGGGTCGCGCCCCTCGGCCAGGAACTGGCCTAACCTGGTAATACTGAAGAGTTCTTTGAGCCGGTCGTTTAAATTGATAAGTTTCAACCTGCTCTTGGCAGCTTTCGCGGAAACAAACAATCCGATAATCGCGCCCAAACCGGAACTGTCCATGAAGCTCACATTCGTCAAATCCAGCACGACGGTTTTACCTTCCGAAAACAGCGGTTTGACCGTTGTTTTTAGGAATTCAATTGTGTTCGACGATATCTTGCCGGTGCAGTCGACGATTATTTCCGTCGGTGTGGTGGCGGTAGTCATACTTAGTTCGGGGACGGAAACGGGATTCGTGGCCATAGCAACCCCCTCTCGGCCGCATGGGCGTGGCGCCGCTCAAAATTCGCTCGAATTATACAGCCCGCGGGCGGTTTTGCAATGCCAAAACACTTCTGCAAACAAGTCGCAACCCGCGCTCAGGGCGTTGCCATAGCGAAGAGGAATCGCACGACGGCCATTCCAAATGCAAACGCGAAGCCACATTCCCAACCCCGCAAGGACGGGACTGACAATCACGCTGAGCCCCGGAATCCGCGAAGGATGAAAGAAGAGAGGATGACGGAAGAAAAGCAGGCTCAATCCTCCCGCGACTCCGCCCAAGAACACGTACCCAATACAGGCCAGCAAGGGGTTCTTGAACTCTGATGTATCAAATACCTCGACCAGTCCACAACATTGCAATGCGCCCAAACGCGCACAAAAGCCAACCAGGTTTTTCAACCTCAAAGGTCCGGCACACCGTGAACGCGCATAGCCTCTGACATAAGGTACTGGACACAACTGCCGTGCTGTCCTTTTTTGCACAGATACGTTCTCCCGCGCGTGTTCTACTTAAGGTGTCGCCCCGCCGCTCTGTCGTCGGTGACGGAGGAATCAGCATGTCTCTAAAAATGACCAGCAGCGAAGTGGATGGAGTCTCCTTGGTTGCGTTGAATGGCCGCATTGTTTTGGGTGAGGAGAGTAATGCCCTCCGCGAAAAGCTCAAAAGCCTCATCGCCGATGGAAAGAAGAAGATCGTTCTGAACATGGCCGAAATCGATTACATAGACAGCGCAGGACTCGGCACTCTGGTTGCTGCGCATCTTAGCGCCAAAAATGGTGGCGCGTCCGTGCGACTCTGCAATCTCGGCAAAAAATTCCACGAAGTCCTGCAACTGACCAAGCTGCTGACCATATTCGACGTCTACGATACGGAAGCAGCCGCCGTCAGCAGCTTCCCAACTTCTCTGGCCGCCAACAGTTAGCTCCGATCTTCAACAAGCTCCCTTTTGGAACTTGTAAGGTCGTCGTGAGAATCACCCGCCGCAGCGGGATCATTCTGTGTGCCCGCTCACACCAGGTCAGCGCTCCCCAACCCTCCCCTCTTCAGCTATCATTCCCTCCCGTGAACCTAACTACTAGGGAATCCCCTCAGCGCTCCCGCCGCCGCGCGCTCCGCGACATCCTCCTCTACGGTCTCTGCGGCGGCCTGCTCATCCTCATCCTGAAACTAACCGAATACCGCTTCCTCGTCGTCGAGCATTCCGTAGAAATCTACGGCGCCCTCATCGCCGTCCTCTTCGCCGCGCTCGGCATCTGGCTCGGTCTGACGTTCACTCGCAAGAAACCGCCCATCATCGTCAAGGAAATCCCGTCTCCACCCGCTGCACCCTTCATCCCCGACGAAGCCCGCCTAAGTCAGCTCGGCATCACCCCACGTGAACTCGAGATTCTCGGCCTCATCGCCGCTGGCTTAAGCAACCGTGAAATCGCCGACCGCCTCTTCGTCAGCGAAAACACCGTAAAAACCCACTCCAGCCGCCTCTTTGACAAGCTAGGGGCCAAACGCCGCACCCAGGCCGTCCAGCTCGCCAAGACCTCCCGGCTTATCCCGTAACTCTCCCGCTACACTTCGGCCACTTCAACGCAGTTTTCTCGGAAGGAGACTCAACTTCGATGAAAAAGACCGTTCTCACCATTGGACTGATCTCCGGCGCCATTTCCGCCGCGATGATGCTGATTACCATTCCATTCACCGACAAGATCGGCTGAGAGAAAGGCGAAATCCTCGGCTACACCACGATCGTCCTATCGGCGCTTCTTATTTTCTCCGGGGTGCGTTCCTATCGCGAGAACGTCGGAGGCGGGCGTCTGACCTCCGGCCGCGGGAGCCGTCCTTCTTGCCTTACTCCAACCTACCCGCCCCGCCGGCCTTGGCCCGTTCAATTAAATGGTTTGAGGGCAAGCCGGGGTCGGCTAACTTTCTCGCGGTTTCCAGCCCAGCGACGGGCAGGTTCGACGCATCCAGCAACCCTAGCTGCACAAGCACCGAAGCTTGATCCCAGTAGATGTGTTCGTTCGCCAGCTTTCCGTCGCGAAAGTGCACGATCACCACCAGCGGGCATTCCACGCGCCTGCCCGTCGGAGCAATGCCGGGGAGCATCCAGTCCATTTCAATGGTGTGGGTGAACTGAAAAATCATTTCGTCCACCAGGCGCTCGACGCCGATGATGCGCGAGATCGGAACGATCTTCGTATCGGGAGGCATCTTAGGGATGAAGTGCCGCGAATAGAATTCGCGCAATTGTTCGCGGCCGACGCCGCCCGTCAATACCGGGATGTGATTCACGTAGGCATCGGGCACCATGGTCTCGAGCGTGGCTTTCGTATCCTGGGTCGTGAATTCGTGGCGGAGATGCTCTTCCCAAAGCTCGCTGAGCGTCTCCTCCCCGGGAGTTAAGTGCGCTCTTGCGTTTCGCTCTTCATCCATCCTCGCCTACTTTCTGCCTGGCCGATTCCGCCCATTGCGGTGCCCTTCATTTCTTCGGCGTCTCGCCCGGCAGCAAAACAAATTTCTGGATCCTCTTCCCGGTATCGACTTCTCCGGTGTAAAGATTCCCACTGGAATCCGACGCGATCTGATGGATCCAGTGAAACTGCCCTGCATTCCGTCCGTTGCGCCCTGTCCGGCCCACCACGGCGCCATCTTCGCGCCGCAGCGTCCAGATCACGTTGTCCTCGCCGTCCGCTACCAGCAGGAACTTTTGCTGGTCACCGATGGAAAACACGAACTGCCAGACCGAACCCGCCCCCAGTGTTTCCGGCCGCACCGTGAATTCCTTCACGAATTTCCCTTGCTTCGTGAACACCTGCATCCGGTCATTACTGCGATCGCAAACATACACATATCCGTCGTAGGAGAGGTGCACGCAATGCACTGGATTCCTAAATTGCTGATCCGGCGGCGCGGCGGGACTGTACGTTCCGGGGTCGCCATCCTTTGGAGCGTTTCCGTACGCTCCCCAAAGCCTCTTGAAGGCCCCTGTCTCCGAGTCAAAAACAATCACTCGCTTGTTCATATATCCGTCGGCGATGTACGCCTCGTGCGCTTCCGAATCCACCTCGATGCCCGCCGGCCGCCCCAAAATGTCCGTGCGCGAACTGTCCGGCGGATCGGAAGACGGATGTCCAATCTGCATCACAAACTTCCCATCCTTTTTGAACTTCAGAATATGCCGGTCGGTCGGCCCGCTCCCTCCGATCCAGACGTATCCATTCTTGTCCACATAAATTCCGTGCTCGTTCTTCGGCCAATCAAATCCTTCGCCGGGTCCGCCCCACCAGTGGAGCAAATGTCCCTGCGCATCAAACTCCAGCACCGGCGGTGCAGCGATGCAGCACTCCGAGCGCGGCGGCGTCTGCGCAGCCCCAAGTTCGTCCACCGTATTCGACGCGGGCCGTTGCAAAACCCAGATGTGGTCTTGCTGGTCCACAGCCAAGCCGCCGATTTGCCCTATGATCCACTTGCTGGGCAACTCCTGCGGCCAAAACGGGTCCACTCGATACTTCGGTGGCTCCTGCGCGCATGTTGCAAGTGCATTCGCACCAAGCAGAATCGCAGATGCCGCGCAAAGGCGGACCAAAACTCTCGAACGTCTCTTCTGGAATGGAAAAGTATGCATGCAACACTCCGTGCGAACAATTTCCCTTCGTTCCGATCCGGCGCGGAGTATAGGGCCGTCCATGCCACGTGTCAACGCAGTCGCGCACGCAGTGTCGCACGCAGTTGCGCCTGCGTTTGCCTGCCGTTCGGGGCTTCCCCGCGACCCGTCCGGAAGGCCAGTGCTATCCGATCCGTGTCTCCTGCCCCTCAACTGCCTCGACGCAAGTTATCGGGTGGAATAAACTCACAAAATGAGCCGAGAATGTCGTGGGTTGAGATTTTCGTTCGACGCAAATGCCGAGATCGCTCCCGAAAACTCCCCGAAAGCGATTCTCCCCGGACGTGTGACCGAGCTGAGCTTGCTGGGCTGCTTCGTCGAGACGACTGCCTCGTTCGAAGAACAGCGCCACGTGCTCTTGAAGATTCACGAAGACGGCGAATCCTTCGAAGCCGAAGCCGCAGTCCTCTACGTCCGCCCGTCCGGCCTGGGCCTCGTCTTCCGCGAACTAAAGCCTCGCCACCGCGACGTCCTCCAAAACTGGATCCTCAAAGCCCTCGATCGCCAGCTCCAAGCCCAGCAAATCCCCAGCTAACCCGGTTGCCTTTAAGAGCCGCGGGAATACCCAACGCTTAGTGTGTGGTCGGGGGCTGGGAAGTAGGAGAAGAAGTGAGCGCGGCAACCGCTGTGCGAAGGCTGTTTTCGTCAAACCCAGCATGAGAAAAAGTAACTTTGCCGGAGGAGTCGAGGAGCACGAAGTACGGGATGCCGTGGTCTGGAAATTTCTCGCGAATTTCCTTGCCGGCTCTTTCCGCTCACTTCGATGGTCTGTTCCGGAGCGAAGGTGGCGGTACGAACGAATTTCCCCGCGGAAGCAAAATTCTTCATATGGGACTGGGCTTGCCTCATCATGGGTGCAAAGCGAACTGTGGGAACAGATAGAACCGAAGTAGGACCGGTGGCAGGGGTGGGTTGCTGTATGTATTGGTTCGAGGGCGCGTAATAACTCCACTCGGTTTCGCCGTCGGATACTTGAACTCCCCCACCAAACTCTCCACGGCTTTCAAAGCGATAATGATTCGCGGGGCCGACAATCGAAGTGATGATGTCTTTGCTCCAGTTGCGGGTAAATTCGCTGTCAATATTGTGTTCTTCTGTGAATTCGAGACGATAGGAGGTGGCGTAAGCGTATCGCGCAAACAGTTCTGTCAAGAATGGAAGAGCATCGGAACCGGGAGCGCCCGGCTCCGAAGGTGAAGACGAAGACTGAGCCCAAGCCGCCGAATGAACTAGAAGCGTCAGAAGGACTAGCACACAAAAAAATGTCTTGGACCGCGTCCGCCCAAGCTGCCATCTCATTCAAGTTCTCTCCGTGTGCCGCTCGCCCGAGTCAGTGATGCCACGGCTCGCAAATTTTACGTTCCGCATATCAGATAAGTAAACAATGAAGTACTACATGCCTCATTCACGCGCTATCCACGACTTAGCTTGCCACAGCAACGACGAGCGGTTAGTAAAAGCCACTCTCGGCGGAGTATCGCAGGTGATGAATAAGTGGAAAGTGTATTTTCGCCCTTCCTGTCTCTTGACTTCTCTCCCCATGAAAAGTACATTGCCACCTGCTTAGCCGCGGCCGGTTCCCTGTTTGCCAGCCGCCCAGAGAGTTCGGGGTTTGTCCTTATGGACGTAACGACCCACGACGTTCTCTTGGTCGGAGGTGGTGGTGCTGGCCTCCGCGCCGCCATAGCTGTATCCGAATTTAATCCCAACCTCAAAGTCGCCGTCGTCTCCAAGGTCTATCCCATGCGGAGCCACACCGTCTCCGCCGAAGGCGGCGCCGCCGGCGTCATCAAGTCCGACGACTCCCTCGACGAGCACGCCTACGACACCATCTCCGGTGGCGACTGGCTCTGCGATCAAGACGCCGTCGAAGCCTTCGTAAAGGAAGCTCCCCAGGAACTGCTCCAACTCGAGCACTGGGGCTGCCCCTGGAGCCGCCAGGAAGACGGCCACATCGCCGTTCGCCCCTTCGGTGGAATGAAAAAGATGCGCACGTGGTTCGCCGCCGACAAAACCGGCTTCCACATGCTGCACACGCTTTTTCAAACCACCATGAAGTACAACGCCATCTTTCGCTACGACGAATGGTTCGTCACGAAACTCCTCGTAGATGATGGCCGCGTCCAGGGTGTCGTCGCCATCGAATTAATGTCCGGCAAAATTCAGGCCATTACCGCCAAATCCGTAATCCTCTGCGCCGGCGGCTGCGGCCGCGTTTTCCCCTTCACCACCAACGCGAGCATCAAAACCGGCGACGGCATGGGCCTCGCGTATCGCGCCGGCGCTCCTCTGAAGGACATGGAATTTATCCAGTATCACCCCACCGGCTTGCCCTTCACCGGCATCCTCATCACCGAAGCCGCCCGCGCCGAAGGCGGCTACCTCGTCAACAAAGACGGCTACCGTTATTTGCAGGACTACAACCTCGGCACTCCCACAGCCAAGCCCGTTCTCCGCTCCATGGAACTCGGCCCCCGGGATCGCCTCTCGCAAGCCTTCGTCAAAGAACAAGAAAAAGGCCGTACCATTGACGGCCCCTACGGCCCCGTCGTCCATCTCGATCTCCGCCACCTCGGCGAAAAATTGATCAACGCAAAGCTCCCCTTCGTTCGCGAGCTCTGCACCAAATACCAGAACGTCGATCCCGTCCACGAACTCATTCCCGTTCGCCCGGTAATTCACTACATGATGGGCGGTGTCAGCACCGACATCAACGGAGCCACACCTCTTCCCGGGCTTTTCGCCGCCGGCGAAGTCGCCTGCGTCAGCATCAACGGCGCGAATCGCCTCGGCTCCAATTCTCTTCCCGAACTCCTCGTCTTCGGCGCGCGCGCCGGCAAAGCCGCCGCGGAATTCGCCTCTTCGGCTAAACCCATTTCCAATTCCATCCTCGCGCAAGCCTTCGACGAGCAGCGCCGCATCGAAAACCAATTCCTCCGCAACACCACTGGCCGCGAGCGCACTTCCACCCTTCGCGAAGAAATGCAGACGACGATGGAAACCAGCGCCGGAATCTACCGCACCGAATCCTCTCTGGCCGCAGGCGCCAAAACGCTCCGCCAGCTCCAGGAGCGTTCCGACAATCTCTCGCTCGACGATCACTCCCTCACCTTCAACACCGACCTCGTCGCCGCCCTCGAACTTTCCTTCATGCTCGACGTCGCCGAATCCATGGTCCAGTCCGCGCTGCAGCGTACTGAATCCCGCGGCGCCCACCAGCGCACCGACTTCCCCAAGCGTAACGATGAAAAATTTCTCGCCCATTCCCTGGTATTCCGCGCCGCCGACGGACGCCCCCGCGTCGAGTATCTCCCTGTCACGATCACGCGGTGGCCTCCCGGCGAACGTGTTTACGGACAGCCTGCGCAGAAAGCCGGCGCGAGTTAGGACACCATGGCCGACACCATCAAACTCGAAGTCTCGCGCTACTCTCCGGAGACCGACGCCGCTCCGCACTTCCAGAGCTTCGAAGTTCCCTTTCGCCGCGATTGGGTCGTCCTCGACGCGCTCAATTACATCAAGGACAAACAGGATGGCTCTCTCACCTATCGTTGGTCCTGCCGCATGGGTATCTGTGGAAGTTGCGGCATGTTGGTCAATGGCGAGCCCAAGCTCACCTGCGCCACGTTCCTCGCCGACTACGCGCCCTCGCCCATCCGCGTCGAGCCGCTCCGTAATTTTCCTGTTGTCCGCGATCTCGTCATCGCCATGAACGATTTCATGCGCAAGCTACAGAAGATGAAGCCGTGGCTCATCCGCAAGGAAGAAAAGCCCGTTTCTGAAGGCGAATATCTGCAGACTCCTGAAGAGCTCGACACCTACAAACAATTCAGCATGTGCATCAACTGCATGCTCTGTTACGCCGCATGCCCCGTCTACGGTCTCGACCCGCTCTTCTCCGGCCCCGCCGCCATCGCGCTAGCCCAACGTTATAATCTCGACTCCCGCGATCAGGGCGCCAAAGATCGCTTCCCCGTTCTCTCCCAGCACGACGCCATCTGGGGCTGCACATTTGTGGGCGAATGTACCCGCGTCTGCCCCAAGCACGTCGATCCCGCCGGCGCCATCCAGCAATACAAACTCACCGCCGCGCTCGACTGGGTCAAATCCATAGTCTTGCCCTGGGGTGGAAAATGAAATCCGCGGCCGCCACGCCTCCCTACACGCTCAATCATCCGCGCTGGTATCGCAAACGCGTCTCCACCTATTGGTGGCTCCAGCGATGGGAGTATCTCCGCTTCGTATTGCGCGAAATCAGCAGCGTCTTCGTCGCGTGGTTTGTCGTGCTCACGCTGATGCAACTTTATGCGGTGTCCCGCGGCCCCGATGCCTACGACGAATTTCAGAACTTCCTGAAAAATCCCTTCATCATTGCTTTCAACGTCATCAGCTTTCTCTTCGTCGTCTTTCATTCCATCACCTGGTTCAATCTCTCCGCCCGCGCTATGTCGATCCGCGTTGGCGGAAAAAGAGTCCCTGGCTTTTTGATTTCCGGCCCGAATTTTGCAGCCTGGCTGGTTATTTCCGCGGTGATCGCCTGGCTTCTCTTGCGAGAGTAATATGGACGCTCAACCAACCAAACTTCGCATCGAACCGCTCCTATGGATCCTCTTCAGCGCCGGCGGTGTCGTCGCCGCCTTCTTCATCCCTATCCATCTCTTCATCCTGGGAATTGTCGGCCCTCTCGGCCTGACGAAGGCTACAGACTATACGAGTGCTACCGCCTTCCTGGCGTTTCCACTCGTACGCCTCTACCTCTTCGTTCTCTGCTCGCTCCCGCTCTTCCACGCCGCCCATCGCATTCGCTACACGCTCTACGACGGTCTGCAAATCAAGCACCTCAACGAAGTCATCGCCGCCTGCTGCTACGGCGGCGCGGTTGTCGGCACCGTCGTCGCCGGCTATCTCCTCTGGAGTTTCCAGTGAATCCGAACGCTCATCTAATTTTCTGAGGGCCGCAGCCCTCCAAGTGAGGCACCATGCAGCACCAACTGAAATCCATCTCCAAAGCAGGCATCCCCGAAGCCATCGCCAAAGTCGAACTCTATCGCTACCTCAACGAGCCTGAGGAAGCCGAATCCATCTGCCGTGACATCCTCGCCATCGATCCCGAGCAGCAGCTCGCCCGCCGCATGCTCGGCCTCTCCATCACCGACCAGTTCCTCGGCATTGCCAGCGATCGCTACGAGGAATGCCGCGCCATTTTCCAGTCCTTGCGCGACCCCTACGAGCGCTTCTACTACACCGGCCTCTTCCTCGAGCGCCGCGCCAAAGCCCAACTTCGCACGGGCTGCGCCGCCCACATTCTTCTTCCCCTAGTCGAAGAAGCCCTCCAGTGTTTCGCCGAGGCCGAAAAAATCCGCCCTATCGGCAACGACGACAGCATCCTCCGATGGAACCGCTGCGTCCGCCTCCTCGAAACCCATCCCGAGTTCCACGCCCAGCACCCAGGCCCGACCAGCTTCGAATCCTCCGACACCCCACCTATCCCCTCCCGCACCCGCGGCTTAACCCACTAACCCGTAGAACAGGCTTCAGCCTGTGTTCCTGCTTTTGTCTCGCTTGTGTAGGGCCCGCCGACCGTGGCGGGCCGTTCCAACTTTGGAGTGCGGCGGCCTGCCTACCGCAGCCTGGCTCTGCCGCCGCTCTTACGGTCTCACCCTACTCCGCAACTCATTCGCTTCGCCAAACACTCCCCCAACCAACCGCACCGCCTCAAACCCAACCCACACCCACGCCCCATCTTCCAAAACACCTTCCCACCCGCTCCAATCAATCTCCAAAACCACATGCGTCAACGCGCACCCAACCACCCCACTCCCCACGAACTCCGCCACAAACTCCCCCGCCGCCGGCGCTGCTTCCACCGCCGCGCCAGTCTCCCCCCCGCGCGTCCCACGGCAAGTCATCCCACACAACAAGGGACTAAACAAAGCCGCTCCGGCCAGAACCGCCGCAACCCCCGCCCGATAATTCCTCTTTCTCATAAAACTTCTCCTCAGTCCTTCTACTTCCGCCCTTCTACAGGTATGACGAACGCGCCTCCCCAAAATCGACACCCATCCCCAAAATTTCTGGGCTGGATCCAGACTCGTTGCTAACCGTATGCATTTGTAGGGCTTGCCGTCACCTTGCCCTGACCAAGGAAGGGTGGCAGGCCGTTTATTTCCTTTTGCCCACACCAAGCCGCACTCACCGCCATGCGGTCGGTTTCCCTGCCGATTTTTATTTCTGGAAAACTCTCCGAAACAACCCGATCATCTCCACAAACGCCTGATCCGTAGCCTCCGGATCAAACCGCGGTCCTTCATCCCGCGTGAACGCATGCTCCGCCGGATACAAAATCGTCCGATACCGCGCCCCGCTCTTCCGCAGCGCAGCGTCAATCGTCTCCCGCCCCGCCTCCGGCACATGCGGATCCTTCGTCCCAAAAATCATCAGCAACTCACCGCGAATCTCCTTCGCGCGCGCCAGCGATCCGGCATCCGCATCCTTCCCCAGCTTTCCGTCATGAATTCCCGTCCCGTAATAACAAACCGTCGCCCGCACATCCGGCTGAAACGCCGCCCGAAACGCCAGGTGTCCGCCAATGCAAAATCCCACCGCGCCGATCTTCCCCCGCGCCACCTTCGGATGTTTCTCCAGCCAATCCAATCCCGCCCGGCAATCCGCATCAAAATCCGCCGCCGGAGTCTTCGCGGCATCCCCCAGTCCTCGCGTGCGTCCTGCATCGTCAAACGCAATCGCGCTTCCCGGCGGCTCAATCCGCCGATAAATCTCTGGAGCAGCCACTACGAATCCATATCCCGCTAGCCGTACGCAACTCCGCAACATCGGCGGCGTCAGCTGAAAAATATCCGAGTAGCACCATATCCCCGGATACTCCCCCTCCGCCATCGGCGCCGCCACAAATGTCCGCATTGGCGACCCTGCCAGCGCAATATCCTGATAGCCCGTGGTAACGACCATTTTGATCCTCGCCCGCGCATTCTCGTTCACACCCGCTCTCCAGTCAACTCGCCGCAAAATCGCTGCACCCGTTCTCTCTCCTGGCCCCCCTTGGGAGCTGTGCACGCCTTTACCCCCAAAAGAGGCGAGAACATGCAAATTTGTCTCAATTCGGGCTCGAGGTGTTTTAGGGTCCAGTACTTGGAGCGTTTAACCCGCTATCCAGCTGGATCTAAAGAGGTAAGAATATAGAGCGGAGGTGGCTGGAATCGCCGGTATGGTGGCTCAATTGCTCTACTTTGATGGAAGCTAAGTCTGTCCCCAGACGGAGTGTGGAAATTGAAGAAAGTCTTAGTACCAGCTTTGAGCTTCCTCGTCGTAGCTCTGGCCTCTGGCGCATCGGTATGGGCCGATACCACCACTACGTACGATGACCCAGCGAATTTGCACGTGGGTCCGGGAGCTGGCACAGGTTGTGCGAAAGGTTGCGCTGGGGATCCCAATACCATAGGTACCACTGGTTTCGACGTTTATTACAATACCCAGGGAAAAGGCAATTTGCCGATCGGCAACCCGTTCTATCTCATCGTGGCAACGCCTGTTTACACTGGCTCTAACAACTCGCCAAGCGTCGGCGGCACTGCCACAATGTATGCTCCCTATCCCGGGGGAGCCACCACAACCGTAACGGTTACCAATCCGATGACCGGAACCGAGATGAAATCAACCAACTCCGGCACCTTCAAAACTGTTTACGACGCGGCTGCCATCTCCCTTAATACGAACCAATCTTTCTCATTCGTGAATATGGTGGGGTGCGATACTGGCGTAGGTGGATGCCCCAACTCCAGCTTGCTCGGCAGCGGGGCTCCACTGTTCGGTGTCAACGTTACGGGATTCGACATCACCTTTTGGTCAATCGGAACCACCAACTTTAACCCCGGCGATCTGCTGGACTTTACCGGTGGCCTTCCTGTTGGGTCTTACGTTTCCGCTGTCGGAGCCAACGGAACGGAAGCATGGGCTGTGCCCTTCACCGAGTCTGGCTTGGTCGTGCCGGAACCGGGTTCATTGACGCTGCTCGGCGCTGGCTTGCTGGCACTGGCTGCACTCGCCGGGCGCCGTTCCCTGACCGCTTAACCGGTCGCCCAGCACCCTCAATCCCACTTTCGCAAACCTCGCTCCTCAACCGGCGAGGTTTTGCATTTCTTGTGCCCCTCGTCTCAGCGGACTCTGTGCGCTTCCTCAGCGTCCTCTGCGTTAGGTCCCCTCTCGCTGCACCACGGGCAAGACTTCTTCTGATTAGCCAGGCCTCCCCACGTCGCCTATGAATCCCGCGATCAAACCATATAGGACGGCGGCCTAATTCCCTTGTCGCGCAAATAAATCTCCGCCTGCCCCCGGTGATGCGCCACATGCACATACATCGCCAGCAGAATCTCCCGCCCCGGCAAATGTCCATCCGGCGAATCGTGCGCCTTGCTCAGCTGCTCCTCCGTCAGCGCGGGAATCACCGCCCCGCAATAGGCAAACGAGTCCGCCAGAAACTTCACCACTGCCTCCTTCTCCGTCGGAGAGGGCAATGCCGGAGGATTGCTGTCCTTCAGCCCCGCGCAAAACTGATAGTTGGTCGTCGCAATATGTGACATCAGCGCCCCAAAATCCATCGATTCCGGATGCGGCCGGAACCCATACTCCTTCGCCGGCATCGCCTCCGCCACCTCGATCGAAAGTTTCCGTAGCGCCTCAAAGTGCTTGGCATACTCCCCGGCAGCTTCCCCCGCGGCTCTCTTTGCCCCCACGCTCACGATCGTTATCGACAGCACTCCAACTGCAACAAAAGCACACAACCCCCTGGTTTTCATAGCCCCTCCTCGCCACGTTAGACGCGAACCTGAACAAATCGCTTTCCCGCCAGACGCGCACGAACTTCTCCCCAAAGGGGGCGGATAATTCCCATCCCCATTCCAGGCCGTGACCAGCGGCCGGCTTGCGGCTTGATTAATCCCGCGTCTGAATTTTCCCTTGATTTCGTATCTGGACGAGATGCTACAGCAACGGCACGCTTCGGCTACCAGCCGGCTTCACCCGCCTCAACCTTGCCTCTAACGCAATGGCTCGCTCCCGCCGGCGGCAGGTCTCGTGGGCTGGCCGTCGCGCGAAGCCGAGGCAGGTGAATCGATCGCGATGTCAGGTCAGCATTGGCTGCCATAACCCATTTTCTCCACATCGAGCTTACCCGCTGTTTGAACTCATGGAAGACCGGACTCCCTCGCCGAGACCCGCTCACGATAGTCGTCAGGTGAGCCTGCAAGTAATCCGCTTCGTTGCAAATGACTAAGTGGGTTTTCATGGGTGCTCCTGAAGCGCAACACCTGCCCTTGTCTGCATCAGCCGTCCGCGCTTCTCAATCTTCCGTCGACGAAATCTCCGTTTCAGTTCTGCCGCTCGGCGACTGCCTGGGCCGCGATTGACGGCGCCGCCCCGTGCAGCCCTCCCGCGAATCCCTGCCTGATCAGCTTGAAAATTGTGCGCCGGTTTTCCAGAATCGTCTTCAGCCAGGCGAAGCGCCCCATTTGCGGAAAATAAATTCCCCGAAAGCAGAGTCGGGCGATAAGGATATTGATGCGATACCCCAGCGGCTTGTGGTTAACCGACTCTACTGCCTTCTCGATGGCCTCGGGACTGTAAGAACTCGCCCATCCGATGCGCACCTCGCTATGAGCTTCTTCAATGCTCATCTTCAGCGGCGTATGCGCCATCGCAAACGGAATGAACTCTTGCCAGTGCTTCGGACGGGTAAGCCGCCCCGCGGCTTCCAGCTTTTTGTATAGCGGCGTCGCAGGCAGCGGGGTCATCAACCCAAAGATCGGCAGTCCAGGAGGCCAGGTGCGAATTTCCTTCAACGTTCGCTCCGCCACGCCGGGCGTGTCATTGTCCATCCCAAAAATAAACGAGGTGATGGCAAAAACATTGCGCTGCGCGAGCCGGTCCAGCACCACCGCATATTCGCCCGGCTTGTTGAACCCTTTTTTTACATCCGCAAGGTTGGCCGGGTCGATGGATTCCATTCCGATGAAGATCCACTTGCCGCCCGAGGCCGCGATCAGGTCAACCAGCTCCTCATCGCGCAGCAGATTGGCGCTGATTTGGGCTACCCAATGCACCTGTGCATTGGCGGCGATGATGTCTCGCAACAGCGATTTTGTCCGTTTTACGTTGATCGCAAAATTGTCGTCGATGAAAAATACCGCAATCTGGCCGCCCTCCTCCCGCGCCCGCGCTTTTAAGCGCAAGAGTTCGCTCACCACGCTCTCATTGCTGCGAAAGCGGATGGAGTCGCCAAAAAATCCCGTCACGGTGCAGAATTCACACCCGTAAGGACACCCGCGCCCGGACTCCACCGGAATAATTCGAAAGGTCCCCCAGCCTGCGCCCACTCGCTTGAGCAACGACCGAAATATGCTCGGCAGCACGTTGAATTGCTTTAGATCGATTTTGTCCCAGGGAATTTCCGGATAAGGCTGCAGCGTCGGTTTGCGTTCTTGGCCAAAGTCGTCCACTGGTGCATACACATCCTTCAGCGTCCCTCGCACCGCATCTTCCACAATTCTCGGCCAGGTCTCGTCAGCTTCGCCAAGTGCGACAGAGTCAGCATGCCGCGCGCCGCCATCACGCCCAAGAGCCTCATCCGCCATTTCCGTCACGTGGGGGCCGCCCATCACCACCTTTACGCCGGCTGCGCGCACTGCGTCCGCCATGCGATAAGCCTTAGCGATCATCCTGGTCATCGCACCGATGCCGACGAGTTCAATCCCATTTTCGCGTACGTAGCGCGCGATACTCTCTTCGTCCATGGGCTGCGCGTTTCCGTCAATCAGGATTACTTCGTGTCCGGGTGGGGTGAGCGATCGAAGAAGAAACATCCAAAGATGCGGCATGAAATTGCGAGTTACACCATTGTCGGGGTTGTACAAAAGGATCTTCATTCGGGCGGAATCTCCATTCTCGGATCCAGCACAGGAGCCCACTCGAATTTCGCATGGTGCCTAAGAGTTGATGCATCGTCCCAGATGCTCCCTGAACGGAGCCTAAACCATCAAGCACCAGCCAACTGTTCAATATTGAACACTTTTCAGATGTGGGTGATCATCCGTCCAGCGGCGTTGGACGCAAATATCCAACGGCGCCCTTCCTGAATAATCTGAGCCATCCGCACCTTCAGCGATTTCCTGGTCTGCAGCTCAACACTCCCGTCCTTCTTCGTAGCAGCAACCCAAGATGTCTTTCCGGACAGTCCGCCCGCGAATTCCCCGAACAATTTATTTGCTTCCAAAAGACCTTTCCCTGACATCTCCCTCCCCCGTCCGCGCTACCCTGTTGTGGGGGCAATGGTATTGGGGGCAATCGTGAAACGTGCGGCAATCATCGGCGGCGGCATCGGCGGACTCACCACCGCCACAGCCTTACGCAAAATCGGCTTCGCGGTGGACGTTTATGAACGTGCGCCTGAATTGAAGGAAGTCGGCTCCGGCATGAGCCTGTGGCCCAATGCCGTCAGGTCTCTACATCAGATTGACCCAAACATTCTTTCCCGGCTCGGAACTCGCGGCAGCTCTCTCCGCCGCCTTCTCATGAAAGATGCGAATGGCGAACGGATCAAAACTCTCCCGCTCCCCGTGGCCGATTGCAACGGCGTCGCCATTCATCGCGCTGAATTGCAATCCACCCTCGCCGAGGCCGTGTTTCCCCGCTCCATCCACCTGGACCACACCTTTTCGCGCCTCGAGCAACGTCCCAACTCCGTCCTGCTTCATTTTCAAAATGGAGCCTCCGTCGAAACCGATCTCGTCGTCGCCTGCGATGGCATTCACTCCGCGATCCGCGAATCCCTCGGTCTCAAAAGCAAACTTGCCAATCGGCCCTACAGCGTCTGGCGTGGAATGACCCAAGTCAATCCGGAAGACGAGGTTCGTTACCTCGGCCTGAAACACGACGGCGATTTTTCCGAGTCCTACGGCCACGGCCGCCGCTTCGGCATTTTGCGCCTCGGCCCCGGACGCGTCCACTGGTATGCCGTCGCCAACAACTCCCTGCGCTCTCCTGACCAGCCCGCGGAAGCCGCCCTTCGCGAACTTTTTTCCGGCTGGCACGCGCCAATCCCGGCGTTAATCGAAAACGCCGAAAGCACAATCTGCACAAAAGTTCAGGATCGCCTCCCCACTCTTCCGTGGGTCGTTGGTCGCGTCGCCATCCTGGGCGATGCCGCTCACCCGGTCAGCCCCAACTTCGGCCAGGGCGCCTGCCTGGCCATCGAAGACGCCGTCGTCCTCGCATCCTGCCTGCAGACTTGCGCCAACCTCCGGCGCGCCCTTCGCCGCTACGAGCTCTCCCGCTACCCACGTTGTCTTGAAGTCCTCTTCATGTCGCGCGAAGCCGGCCGCTTCGCGCAATTCCAGAATCGCGCCCTGGTTTACCTGCGCAAGCACTTCATAAAATTTGCGCCTCTCGCCTTCACCACCTTTTGGTTCCGCCGCAGTTGCGATTTTCACCCGCCATCTCTCGCGCCATGCTGAACACCCAAACTGCGCCCACGATCCAAATCGAAAAGACCCAACCTCTTGCCGAGTTCTGAAGTTGCCTATTTCGAATAGCCCAATTTGTTAATCGAAATAACTCCCTCCACCTCAATCAGTTGCATGGTTACCATTCTGTTTACTCGTTACTCCTCGTACTGTGAAAACGGTACTACCGTCCCATTTCGGCCCACCGCCGCCCAACCGTAATCTACTTGCCCTGTGACGTACAACGAGTTCCGCACCCGGCTCCTGCTCGGCCGCTCTGTCGCAGAGCTTCTGCGTCACTGTACAGGCAACCTTCGCCTGCGCACCAAACTTCTCTTCTCCTTCATTTTTCTCACCGCCGCGCTCACCAGCGTCACGCTTCTCGTCGTTCGCCGCAACGCGCAGGCCCAGGTTGAGAGCCAGATCGAACTGGACTCGCAAAACGCCACCCTCACTGTCCAGGCCGTCCATCGCCAGCAGAAAACCTCCCTCAGCCGCAAGGCCGATTTGCTCGCCTCTCTCGCCTACATGCGTAACGGCGACCCAACCGCCATCCGCGACGCCAGCGAAGACCCCTGGCAATCCGACGACTGCAATCTTTTCGTCCTCGTCAACAAGAGCGCCAAGGTCGTCGCGCTCCACTCCACCACCTCTTCCCTCACTGTCGCCGCCACCCAGGAAATGGTTTCGCGCTCCATCAACCGCCGAGAAACTTCCAGCTGGTGGTTCAGCGGCACCAGCCTCTATCAGGTTGTTCTTCAACCCTTCTATGACAACTCCCCACGCAAAAATCTCCTCGGCTTCGTCGTCGTCGGCCGCCTGATCAACGAACACGCCGCCGCTGACCTCTCGCGCATCACCTCCAGCGACATCATTTTCCGAGAAGCCGGAAAAGTTGCCGTGAGCACGCTTCCATTGTTGAAAGAAGCGGAATTCTCCCGCACCTTTCCCCGCCAATTCGTTCCCACCGAACTGGCTCTGGGCAACGAGCGGTATCACGCCAGCGCCGTCGAACTCGCCCCTGGCCTGCAGCCCGTCGCGGACATCATCGTTCTCAAGTCCCACCGCGAAGCTGACGCCTATCTCCAGCGTCTCAATCATCTCCTCCTCGGCCTCGGCTTCATGGCCATCATCGCCGGCGCCGTGCTCATCTTCCTGATTTCGGACACCGTCACGCGCCCCCTCGAGTCCCTCGTCAAGGGTGTTCACGCACTCGCGCGCGGCGACATGGAATATCCCCTCGAAGCCAGCGGCCACGATGAATTGTCGGAGTTAACCCGCGCATTCGACGGCATGCGCGACACCCTGGAGCGCAACGAAACGCAACGCGGTAAGCTCGAAGGCCAGCTCCGCCAGGCACAAAAAATGGAAGCCCTCGGTCGCATGGCGGGCGGCGTCGCCCACGACTTCAATAATCTTCTAACCGTAATTCGCGGCCACAGCGACCTGTTGCTCGACCGCCTGCAGCCCGACGAACCTCTCTATCGCAGTTGCCTGCAAATCCGCAAAACCTCCGACCGCGCCGCTTCTCTCACCCGCCAGATGCTCGCCTTCAGCCGCATGCAAGTCCTTCAACCAAAGGTGCTCGACCTCAACGAACTCATCGCCGACATGGGCAAGCTCCTTCGCCGTCTGGTTCGCGAAGACATCGAATTCAGCCTGCGCCTCGGCGATTCCCTCGGCCGCGTCAAAGCCGACCCCAGCCAGCTCGAGCAGGTGCTCCTCAATCTCACCGTCAATGCCAGCGACGCCATGCCTCTCGGCGGCAAGCTCACCGTCGAAACGCAAAACCTTTTCGTCGACCAGAGAAATGCGCATCTTCACTCGTCGGTCGAGCACGGCGATTACGTTATCATCAACGTTTCCGACACCGGCCACGGCATGGACTCCGCCACCAAGGCCCGCATCTTCGAGCCTTTCTTCACCACCAAGGAACCCGGTAAGGGCACCGGCCTCGGCCTCGCTACCGTCTATGGCATCGTCAAGCAAAGCGGCGGGTTCATCTCCGTCGACTCCACTCCCGGCAACGGCGCGCGCTTCAAGGTCTATCTGCCGCAGACGTTCGAACAGCTCGACGCGGTTCCCCAGCTTCCCGAAGTCCACGAAACCATCGTCGGCCACAAAACCGTTCTCGTCGTCGAAGACGAGCGCGAAGTCCGCGAACTCGCCTGCGAGTTCCTTAAAGCCGCGGGATACGGTGTTCTTACCGCCGAAAACGGCGCGGAAGCTCTCGAAATCGCGCAGCGTTTCGGCAAGTCCATCAACGTCGTTCTCACCGACATCGTCATGCCCAAAATGCGTGGCCCCGCGCTCGCCAAGCGCCTCAAAACTTTGCTCCCTTACGTCAAGATCGTCTATATGACCGGCTACCTTGAGCAATCCGCCCCCGGCGACGATTTCCTCCAGGACGCCTTCTTCCTCCAAAAGCCCTTCTCCCGCGAAAGCATCGTCGGCCAGGTTGGCGAATCCCTAAAAGATTCCCCGCTCCCCAATCGCCCCGTCAAGCCCAAGCCGCTGCCCGAATCCCTCCCTGTTTAACCAACTCCTCTCTTCTCCGCGTACTCCGCGCTCTCAGCGTACTCTGCGCGCTCAACGTTATTCTTATCTTCTCTTCGCCCTCATACCCACTTGCCCAATCAATACGTTCCTCTTACTCGGGCAGCCCAATCTTCTTCACAAACTCCGCATATCGCGGATCGGAGCGAATCTGCTCAAAGTACCAATACGAGTTAACCAACATGAGTCCACCGTCGCGATTTTGATAGGCGTTCTCAAGCCAATCAAACGCCTCGTTCTTCTCCCCCAGCGCTGAATAAATGATCGCAATTTCCAGGGCCAGATCCGGCCGTTCCCGGGCATCCTGTCTCAGTCGCCGAATAATTTCTTCCGCCTTCCTTCGGTCATGCATCAATGCGTATACCCAGCCCATGCCCGATAACGACCACTCGTCCTTGCTGTCTAGTGCGACGCCCTTCTGATATTCGGCGAGCGCTTCTGGATACATCTGTTTCCCCGCATACGCCAGCCCCAGAAAGTAGTGTCCGAGCCGGAAATCAGGGTCGAGATCCATCGCTTCTCGTGCTTTTTGGATGGCTTCGTCGAATCTCCCCGCCGCACAAAGCAAGTCCGCAGCGTCGGTCCGGATGATGATCGACAGAGGATCGGCTTTCCGTGCCAATTCATTCTCAGCAATCGATTCGTCCCGGCGTCGTTGTGCCATCAACCAGTAGGCAAACCACTGGTGGGCTGTCGCATAGTTGGGATTCAGCTCGATCGCCCGCCGGAATCCCTTTTCCGATTCCTTCCAGTTCCACTCATAATGCATTTCCACAAAGGCCAGCGACGCGTGCGCCTCCGCCAGCGAATCATCCAGCTTCAACGCCGTCAGCGCCGCTTCTTTCGCCCGCGGCATCGCCACCCGCCGCGGCACTTCCGCGTTCGGCCACGACCCCAGCAGCGCATAAGCATCCGCCAGCCCGCTATAGGCCCGCGCATATTGCGGATCACGCGCAATGGCCTGGTTAAAATAATCAATCGCTTTCACATACGCAGCCTCGTTGCGCTTGTTCCAAAAATACCTTCCCTTGAGATACATCTCGTACGCCTCGGGATTCACCGGGTGCGTCGCCGCCAGCCGGGCGCTTTCCGCCGGAGTCAGCCGCAACCGGATTTCTCGCGCCACCTCACCGGCCACCTCGCTCTCCAACCCCAAAATATCCTTCAGGCCTCGGTCATATTCTTTGGCCCACAAATGCGTCTGATCTTTCACCTGAATCAGTTGCGCCGTGATGCGCACACGTTCCCCGTCCCTGCGAACACTTCCTTCCAGAACATAGTCCACTCCCAGCTCTCGAGAAATTTGCCGCACATCTTTATGCGAGTCCTTGTATTGCATGGCGGATGTCCGCGCGATCACTCCCAGGCGTCCCGGCTCCAGGCTTCCTAATTGCGTGATCAACTCCTCGGTCAACCCGTTGCTCAGGTACTCCTGCTGCGGATCGCCGCTCAAATTCTCAAGCGCCAGTACTGCCAGCATCACTTTCGCGTTGCTCGCCGGGGCTGCTGTCCAGATTCGCCCGCGCGCCACATAAGCAACGATGCCTGCGGCCAACAGTAGACCGGCCCCAATGCCAATCACCCAGCGCAGTTTTGTTGGATTGGAATTCGCAAAGGCTGCCCCTGCTTGGCTGGTGTTTGCCGCGGGAACCGCGGCCTCCGCGCGCTTCGCCAGTGCCTTCTGCACCGGCGCCACGAACCGGTACCCATGCCGCGGCAGCGTCTCGATATACGCCTGGCCTTCATGCGTATCCCCCAGTATTTTTCGCAAGTGGAAAATGTGCTGTGCCAGGTTCGATTCGTCGACAAAACTATCCGGCCACACTTGCCGCATCATCTCTTCTTTCGAGAGCGCGCGGCCTTGATTTTCCACTAGCAAATGAAGGATTTCGAACGCCTTGTAGGTCAGCGCGATGGACTTGCCGTCTCGCAGCAATGCCCGTTGCTCTGGGTCCAGAGTAAAGGGCCCAAACAGCCAAATAGCATTGGGGTCCCTGGGCATCTTCTTGATGGGTAATTAGCCGGTGTTGGACCGGTGTCGTTCTTCGCGGGGTACGCCGGCATTATATGCACATCCCGCCCTGCGAGCCATCTTCTTTGTTTTCGCTCGCGCCGCCAAGTTCCTCAGCACTCTCGCCCTCACGTAACCCCACAAAAGGAAACACTTTGCACACTTCCGGCATTCTCCCTCCTCATTCTTGCGCATCCCCACTCGCAAATTTCTTTTCTTTCTCCGCCCCGAGCTCTCGCTCGCTGCGGCGCTCCAAAAATCTTGCCCCGCAGAATTAATATCCATCCCAATCCACTCTCCCATCAGTCCTTCAGCGATTAATCCTTGCTGCGCGCGAATTAATCCCAATTTAAGCGCCGCCCGCCCGCTATTTCCTCTCGCTAGCAACGGAATTGCACGGCATCTCCCCGTAGGAGAAAGAGGAGACTTGCAATGACCGGCGACTTTGAAAACCACAACTCCGCGAGAGCGTATTTCAACAAGCGGCTATGCGTACGCCTGCTAGCGGCGTTTATCCTGCTTTCTTTCTCCGGCCTGTCAGGTCCCGTTATCGTTGCCGCGAACGATCTCAAGCAGGGCGATCTGCTCGTTGGAGTCACCTACTTCGGCAGCCCGTCGGCGGGCAATACCAAGGGCGCCATCGCCCTGGTTCGCGACGGTGCTGCGTCCATCTTCTGTCAAGCTCCAGCCTTCACCACCGATCCCAACTTCTGGGACATCCCTACCTCCGTGATCGCGGACTCGCAGGGGCGGGTCGTCTTTCTCGCCGTGGTAGGTCGTTTCTCCGGTGCGCCAGCCTGGGCACTCCTCCGCTGCGATGGCATCGGAGCCACCGCTGAGAAACTCGCAATTTTTCCGAGTACCTCTGCTGTCTTGTCGGGATACCCCGTTCCCTATCCCGGCCAAATTTTTGCAGGCGTCACCGGCCTTCACTTGACCACACTGAACACCATCAGCTTGAACGACCTCGCCGCCGGCGTTACCGGTCAAGACGCCTACAATCTCATTTCCGTCAGTTCCGGCACCCCGACGCATGTCCGCTACCTCGCGACGGATCAAACTTGGGAACCCAGCACTGACATTATCCAGACTGGCTGTTGTGTCGTCTCGCAGGAGTTGCCGGATGTCATCAGTCATTCCGGCGCAACCTACAGCGTTCGCGGCAACTATTTCGAGAAGGTGCAAGACCCGCTCCGCGTGGAAGTTTCTGGAACGGTTGCCGGTACCAGCTTTAGCGCCATCTTGAACCTCTTCGAGTCCGCCAATACGCTCAACAGTACCTACACATTCGATAGCATCACTCCGATGATTCCCTCCGGCTGTCCTCCTCCTCTCGGCGGCATACTTTCTACCATGCCCGTAAATCGCAGCGGCGTCTTCGCTCCTTTTGAGGAGGATGCTGGCTTTGTCGTCTATGACGAGTTCACTGGCTACAACCTCGTCGTCACCACCGAGTTCGCCCCTCTTTATCCCTTTCTCGCAAACATCAACGAAGCGCTCTTCGACAGTCCGTCGGATCCCAGCCTCTATTTTCAGGACAACTTTCTCGGCTGCGCGGCCACCCCATATTTGCAGTTCAACCCGCCCCTTCCCTTTTTTGATAACGCTACAGGATTCTCAAATTCCACCATCGCCAAGCCCGCGAGTTCCGTCAACGGACTGATGGCCCTGGATGCGATCGGTGACATTTTCCAGGTAGTTTCCGGCACCAAGGCGCAGATTGTTCTCACCGGAGCGCAGTTCAATGCAGCGGGTGTTGCGTATCCGGAAAGCATCGGCGCTTATCCCAACGGCGTTAGCGCCGGCCTCAGCACCACCGTCGTGGTTCGCGTCGATTCGCCGGTGAACGTGCTGATCACCGATCCCAACGGAAAACAGCTCGGCGTCGACGCCTTCGGCAACTCCCACAACGATTTCAGCGGAACGATTGTGAATCCAATCACCGGCGGCTCTCAAAACATAAACAACGGCTTCGATAGCGGGCCAGGCGAGCCGCGATTCTTTGCCATCAAAAATCCTGTTCCGGGTATGTACAACGTGCAGAGCATCGGTACCGGCAGCGGTCCTTATACGGTTCGCGTCTATTCCGCTAACACCGCGAATCCAACCGGCCAGCAAATCAGCGCCTCGGGCACGGCTTCGTTCGGCAGCCCCGGGTCCGAGAGTTTCACCCTCGACGCGAAAGGCAATATCGCTTTTGCTTGCGCGAGCAACATGAGCTCCGCAGTCAGCGTCGTTCGCTCCGGGTACAGCTACAACGTCGTCACCAAGCGGTTCGCGCAAACCCTCACGCTTACCAACAACAGCGGCTCTGCCATCTCCGGGCCGATTTCGCTGGTGCTAGATGGCCTCAGCACCAACGCAACGCTGTCCAATTCCTCCGGCGCCACCGCCTGCGCCGCGCCCCTCGGAAGTCCCTTCATCAAACTCTCCGGACCTCTCAACCCCGGCGTGAGTGTGCCGGCTGTGCTGCAGTTCACTGATCCCACAAAGACCGGCATCAGCTACACCACGCGAGTGCTTGCGGGCGGAGTGAGCGAATGAGGAAAAACATGATAAACAGGAACACTTTTTTCTGGATGTCTGCTTGCCTGGTGGTGCTGTTCCTCGCCGCCGGACAGCGAATCGCCTTCGCCAGTTCCATTTCAGAAACTGTGACGGTCAACACTTCCGGCTTGCCCGCAACTCCCGGATCGGAAATCTTCTTCATCCTCACCGACGGCAGCGGCACCGGCGACGCCAATAACACCGCCACTCTGTCCGCTTTCACCTTCGGCGGAGGCACCGCTGGAGCAGTAGACGCCGTAAGCTCGACAGGCGGCGTCAGCGGCGACATGGGCTCCGGCGTTTCTATCACCGACAGCGGGTTTCCCAACATCCTCGCACAATATTTCACGGCCGGCAGTTCGGTTTCCTTCGGCCTCAACTTGACCACCAACGTTGACCCAGGCTCCATCCCCGATCAATTCGGATTCGTGATCCTGGATCCCGGCGGTAATCCCATTCCGACAAGCGATCTGACAGGCAGCAACTACCTCGCGGTAATCAACATTGATTCCTCCAACCCATCGTCCGTCTCCTATTCGGATTTGGTCACCATAACGCCACAAGGACCGGTATCCACTCCCGAGCCAGCAACGCTCTTCCTCTTGGCCGCCGGCCTCGCTGCCATCGCCCTATCCACCAAACGCCCAACAACACTCACTTAGCTTCGCCTACGGGAGGTCGGACCATGGCACGCTTCCTAAGGTTTATAGGGCGCTTGAATCGCGAGTCCAATCGCAGCAGCAAGCTTCCTCGCCTAAAGCGCCTCACTGCCTTGTTTGGCGTTCTCTTGTTGCTACTGCTTCCATACGGTTTGCTGAACCCGCGGCCTGTTCAGGCGCAGGCACAAGGGAATGTCGGCGGCTTCATGGAGCTCACCTCGGTATTCTTTGGGGAGGGCAGCCGAACGTTCGGCCCCGGCCAGGTGATCACCATTAGCGGATCGATTCCTTTTGTTCCTTTTTGTCCGTCGATGTTATATCCAGGGGTTAAGGGACGCGGCGAAGGCATCTTCGATTTCTTTCCGGTAGCCGATTTTTATGTCATCGCAGATGACGGTCAGCCTTTACAGCCACTCCAGAAATTGGTGGATGTCAACGGAACGCCAAACCGGATTACTGGCGGCCCTCAAGGCGTCTTCGTCGAAGAAATTGTCGCTATCACTAAACCTGCGGGCAATGTTGGTCCAGGACGCTACAAAATTGTGATGAACCAGTGTTTGACCGGAGTCTTCGACCCGGTCACAGACATCGTACTTGGCGATCCGCCTAATTTGGGGTTCGAGGTGGTGGCGGCGGGCGCACTTCCACCCATCAACTATCACTTCCTAAAGGACAGAGCAAAGGACTATGCCGAGGAATTGTCGGGCACGAAATTAAGTGCTTTGGGGGTGAGTGTCACGATCCCGGGATTTTGCAATCTCTATGGCAAGCTCGTTGCTAAAACTCCCAGTGCGAGCGCCTTATTCAGTTTTGGGAAAATTGCTCTAGACCGATGTGCCGATTTAATCGCCGAAGAAAAAGGGATAGCCGCCGACCCCCCTGATCCTAACTACACCCAATTCGCCGAACTCGGGCCTCTCGCCTATGACTTCACAAACATACCTGGCACCCCGCTAGAGCGCGCCGCTCGCGATCTTGCCCACAGCCTCACCGATCAGGCGGCAATCAATAAAGCCCTGCTGACCAGCATTGAGCGTTTCCAAGGCGCTCAGGCGGCTTCCAATGATGAATTCACCATTCTCCAAATGCAGGCCGCGAGCAAGTACATTGACCTGCTGATCGGCCCGGGAGGCGCGGTGTTGCGCTTCTATGCCAATTTGGAGGCATTCGATTTCGCCCTGCAACAGGACCCACTCGGCTCGCTACCGGCAGCGGCTGACTTGCATTCTTTTATTCCTGAGATGCGCCAAGTCCTCGGAGGACTTCTGCTACCGTTAGGAACTGCGCTCAACGACAGTCGTGTAAATGGTATAGATACGTTTACACCTGTCGGACTCCAGGAATGGATCACCGTCTATCTCGGAACGGACCCTTTCCTGCCCTCGCTGGGACTCCCGGGGATTCCGCAAATTCGCGCGCAGAACGGTCTTCCGCCGATCTCGTTCCACCACCCCATCGCCAGGCCCGGCGGCGCCTACAACGTTCCCCCGGGGCGCATGATCACCTTTGACGCCAGCAAATCCAGTGACCCCGATGGCGATACGCTCACGTTCGCCTGGGATTTGACAGGGAGCGGCGCCTTCAGCGATGCCACCGGTGCGGTGGTTCAATTCTCGTACTCGCAACCGGGAACCCGGCTGGTCGGTGTAAAGGCAACAGACCCAACGGGCAACACTAATGTCAGTTATGCACTGGTGAAGATTGGCGACGTCAACGCCCAAGACATTATTACCATGCCATTGTCCCGCGAGCTGTTTCGCGTTGCTCCGGATGGCAGCGTTATAACCTTGAAACCCGGCTTAGGCTTCAATCTCGGGGGACTGCAAGCGCTCCACGTCGATTTGAACGGGGACATTTGGGTGCTCCAGACTACTTCCTTCCAACACTATAATTCCACTGGCACGTTGCTCAACACCATCACCGTCAACCAGGTGGGGACTCTTGTGGGCGTGTCGCTCTTAGCCTTCAACGACTTCACGCTGGATGGGCGAGGCGATATCCTCGTTCTTGCCCGGACCGCCGACCCGACACTCTGGAAGTGGAAGCTGCTGAGGCTGGCTAAGGATGCCAGCAGCGCCTCGTTCATCGCAGACGTGAGCCAGGGCCCTGGTACGTGCAGCGGCGATGACAATCCGGCGCTGGCCATAGACAATGCCGGAAACGTTGTGGTGGGAATGGCGAGCGGCCCTTCGCCTCAGGCCCTCTTCACAGAAAGCGGCGTGTGGACTGTCGATCCGACGAACGGTTCCGTACAGCAGGTGATACCCTATGATGCGGGTACGAACTGCGGACTTATTCCTTCCCCCTTTGGCCCTTTCCAACAGCTGCATCCTTTCTTTGGGCCAAACGACTTTCATGCTCGTCTGTCTGTGGGTCGTCAGTCTGATGGTGAAGGAATTAAAGTCGATTCCCATGGGGACTACATAGCCGCTATTCCTCAGGGCAACCCGGTACTCTATCGAATATTCATACCACCGGAAATCTCTCTCTCCGGGATCAATCTTGCGCTTCAGGTTTTCCCCATTCAACCCGTCACCGCAGGGTCATCGGCAATCATCGTCACCGACTTTGCCATCAACAGCTCCGGGGATTACCTGGAGTCCGGCTATGACAACGCTGGCTTGCTTGGTGCCGGGATCTTTCGAGTTACGCCGGACAGCAGTGTATTCAAAGTCGCGAACCTCCAAGGCCCATTTAGCGCTCTTGCTGTGCTGGATGTGGTGCCGAGCGTGCGCCAGGTAACACCCAAGGATCTGCCGCCCGATCCCACCGTCCACCTGGATGCCATCTCAATCTCTCAGGACTTCTGCCCCGGCACCGCCACCCTGCATGCCACGGTCAGCAATACCGGCAGTGGCCCCCTGCAAACCCCCGTGCGAGTTTTGTGGCTCGACGGCGATCCCGAAGGTGGCGGTGCGGTTATCGGTGCGGCTCTAGTTCCTGTACCGCTCAAGCCCGGAGTTCCTGTGGACCTCTCCACTTCGTGGCCGAATCCCACGCCGGGCCCGCATCAAGTTTTTGCCATAGCCATGGGAGCCAATACTGTCTCTGCTGCTTTCCTGGTCTGCCTACCCACAACTTTCCTGTCGAACCCGGTATTACTGTCTCCACCTTCGGGAACCACCACCATCGGTAATTCTTATACCGTCAGCGCATTGGTGCGCGACCCATTAGGAAAGGGAATTCCCGGGCTCCCGGTGACGTTCAACGTGAGCAACAACAATATCGCTTCGGGAGCGGCAACTACCGATGCCAGTGGCACGGCGACGTTCAGCTACAGCGGCACAAAATCGGGTCTGGACAATATCCTGGCGACGGTCAACATCGTCCCCAGCAACACGGTCACAGACCAATGGCACGGGGCAGCCAATCAACCGCCCATCGCCAACGCGGGTCCCGACCAAGTGCTGGAAGCGACTTCACCTGCCGGCGCAACTGCGATTTTGAGCGCAGCGGCTTCCTCTGACCTGGATGGCGATCCTCTCAGCTTCACGTGGACCGGCCCGTTTGGAACTCTTACGGGCATCTCCATCTCCCCGACCTTACCGCTAGGAACGACGAAAGTGATGCTCGCCGTGAATGACGGGCACGGAAATATTGCCAACGCCAGCGTCAACATAACTGTTCGCGATACCACGCCACCGGTTGTGGCTCCGCCTGCTGCGATTAGCGTTGCTGCAACCGAAGCGGGCGGCGCTCGGGGTAGCGCGTCGGCCGCCTTGGCTGCTTTTCTCGTGGGTGGCACGGCTACGGATATCGTTGATCGGTCTCCAACCCGGTTGACGCCTCAGGTTGGCGGATTGAACGTGGATATTAACAACACCTTATTTGCGATCGGCAGCACAACTCCGGTTTCGTTCAGATTCCAGGATGCAAATGGCAATGTGGGGACGGCTATATCTACTGTCACCGTCGTTCTCGGGACTCCGCGCATTACTGGGTTCGTGGCAGCCCAAGGACTGGATCCCTCGGGCGCGAACTATGTTGATGTGCGGCTGACCAACACCGGCACTGGCAATGCCCGCAACCTGAAAATCACAATAATAAAACCCCGTACTCTTTCTGGCACCGGCACGGTGAGCTATAACTCCAGCCTGTCACCACCCTTACCGGTTGCCGTCGGAAATTTGGATGTGGGCATTTCGGCCACGTTCCGGCTATTCCTAGGCGTGCCGTCTACAGTGACGAAGTTCTCCGTTACCGAAGGCGGCCCCGTCCAGGATGTGCTCGGTACGAATTACAATTATTCGACAGCACAGGCTGTCTATCCGTAGAGGAACGTTAAGGGGAAATACTAGCGGAGGACAACAATGATGCGGATAAAGCATGTGTGGCTCTCTTTGGTCTTTCTTCTCACGATGGGCGCGGCGGCACATGCCGATACCGATACCATTACGCTAAGCACGCTGCCGGCCAGTGGCGCCGTCTCGGGTACCCCGGGGTCAACAGTAGGCTGGGGCTACACTCTCACCAACAATAGCGCGGCGAATTTTTTCATATCCGAGACTGTCGACAGCAGCCTCGCTCTGAGCGCCAACGGCACGGCGGATGCCTCTGTCTTTGACCTCCCAACTTTGGCGCCGCTGCAGACAGTTTCCTTGGCTTACGACCCGCTGAATCTTCTTGGTCTTTATCAATTCACCTGGAACACAAACGTGCCGGTAGGAACGAGGGAAACGGGAAATTTCATTGTCTATGGTCAATTCTGTTCGGATCCAGCCAAATTATCGACTTGCGAAGACGTAGTCCCGAGTTCCGAGAACAACGGAAGCAATTCCTTCACCGCTACCGTAACCTCGCCCGTAGCCGGGGTCCCAGAGCCTTCCACGCTCCTCTTTCTGGCTGCCGGGATCGCGGGCCTGGGATTGCGTCGCAGATACCGTCTTTCCGAGGTGCGTAAATTGCACTCCGAATGATTCTACGGGGCGGGCCGCTCTTCCTTTGGAGTGCGGCTTGCCCTGAGCCTGCCGAAGGGAGGCGAAGCTTCCGCTTTTACGGATTAAGCCCAAAGCACCCAAGTAATTCGCTCGCCACAACGCTAATCCTTCGCACATCCCACTCTCCCCTCCAACTCCTCCACTTTCGGAATCAAACCAGAAAACGTACACTTACTCGGCTCTTCGCCCGCGCAGGAGACTCCAATGAAAATTCGTTGCGTCGTCACCGGCCGCGACTCCTCCCGAAAATCTGTCTTCGTGAAAGACGCCTCCGTCGAACCCATCGCTCTCTCCCTGCTCCCCGGCTTCGAGTTCCATCGCCTCTGGGGCGCCGATTCCGTGCCGAGTCTCCCGAGCGACGGGACGCCTCCTGCGCATCCCCGTTACTTCCCTCCCGCCGGCGGTTTCCGTTTCGCTTTCTTCACCGTTCCTCCTGGCACCAGCAAAATTCCCGAACACCCGGATCTGCCCGCCGCCTTCGCCGAAATCCAGGCCAAACTTCCCGGCATGATCGAAGTCCTCGAACCAATGCACCCCGGCATGCACACCACCGACACCGTCGATTTCGATGTCGTCCTCTCCGGCGAAATTTATCTCGAACTCGACGACGGCGCCGAAGTCCTCCTCAAGGCCGGCGACTGCGTCACTCCGCCAAAGATTGCGTTATCGCCGTAACTTTGATCGGCGCCGAGCACCGTCGCTGATCGCATCCCAACAGGTTTCAGGGGTTCTCGGCCGCCAGAAAGGTTCCGCGTGCATCGCCTCAAACTCAAATTCATTGCCGCTGCTCTCACCGCTACAGCGGTCCTCCTCGCTGCCGCTGCCTTCAGCCAGACCCAATCCACAATTTCGCACCAACCCATTGAGCCACCACCGTATTGGGCCTACGCCGTCAATCCTCCCGCTTCTCCCGCCGACGCTGGCGCGAAGCCCGACGATGGGGCTTCCCTGCACCTATCCGGCAACAAAATCTCTTTCACCCGTTCGCAAGTCAACGACCTCTTCAACGTGCCCGACTGGCATCCTGCCGCTCACCCTCCCATGCCGGAGATCGTCGCTCACGGCCGCAAGCCCGAAGTCTACGCCTGCGGCTATTGCCATCTGCCCAACGGCCAGGGCCGCCCGGAAAATTCCAGTCTCGCGGGTCTCTCCGCCGCCTACATCATCCAGCAACTCGCCGACTTCAAAAGCGGCGCGCGCAAAAGTTCCGATCCCGACCTGAAGCCTGTTGCCTACATGGTCGCCAACGAAACCAAAGCCACCGACGCGGAAATCCAGATCGCCGCCAACTACTTCGCCTCTCTAAAACCCAAGCCCAGCATTCGCGTCGTCGAAGCCAAGTTCGTTCCCAAAACTCATGTCGCCGGCTGGATGCTCGTCGTCTCCACGCCCCACGAAATGGAATCCATCGGCGATCGCATCATCGAAACTCCGGAAAATCTCGAACGTACCGAGCTCCGCGACGACACTTCCGGCTTCATCGCTTACGTTCCTCCCGGCAGCCTCAAGCGCGGCAGAAATCTCGTCACCACCGGCGCCAACGGCAAAACCACTATCTGCGCCACCTGCCACGGTCCGAATCTCAAGGGGCTCAAAAACGTGCCCTCCATCGCCGGACGTTCCCCCGGCTACATCGTCCGCCAGCTTTACGACATGCAAAGCGGCGCCCGCGCCGGCGTCAACTTTCCGCAAATGAAACCTGTCGTCGCCAATCTCTCCCTCTACGACCTCATCGACATCGCCGCCTACACCTCTTCGCTCGAACCCTGAACGCCTCCAATTTTTTCATCATCTTTTTTGACTGCCGCTCCATCCAATGGTAGGTATGAAAAAGGAACCCCAAGCGCTGGGCCACATCGGACGCAAGCTTCTTTCGCGTTTCAGCGTGTCCTAGTTTGAACCTTGATCGAACGGCCCTATCTCAAGCCCTACTTTAAGGAGGATTCATGAAAAGAATCTGGCTAGCTATCCCGTTGCTCTCTCTGTTGGCGCTGCCTGCGGTCGCCCAGGATAAGGAAGAAGACCGCGTCGAAAACGCCGGAAAGGTCATGAAGGAAATTCTCGACGCTCCCGACAGTATTCCCCAGGACGTGCTCGACAAGGCCAAATGCGTCGTCATTCTACCTTCGGTCCTCAAGTTCGCCATCGGCATCGGCGGCAGCTACGGCCGCGGCGTCATGACCTGCCGCAGCGGCAGCAATTTCCGCGGTCCCTGGGGCCCTCCCACGATGATGGCCCTCGAAGGCGGCAGCGTCGGTTTGCAACTCGGCGGCAACGCCACCGATTTCGTGCTCCTGCTCATGAGCGATCGCTCCGCTACCAGCATGCTCAGCAGCAAGGTTAAGCTCGGTGGCGACGCCAGCGCCGCCGCCGGCCCCGTCGGGCGCACCGCTTCCGCAGAGAGCGACGTCGCCTTGCGCGCCGAAATTCTTTCCTACTCGCGCGCCCGCGGCCTCTTCGCCGGCATCTCTCTCGAAGGCTCCACGCTCCGCGCCGACAACAGCGCCAACAAAAAGCTCTACGGCAAGGAAGTCAGCGCCAAGGACATCGTCTTCAAACACGCCGTACCCGTGCCCCCAAGCGCAAAAACCCTCCTGGCCACACTGCAAAAAGCCTCGCCCAAAAACAAAAGCACAAAGTAATTCAATTTCCTGCTCCAAATAAAGATGGCCGGTCTCCCGGCCCGGCCATCTCTTTCTCTGATGTGGCACGGCCATTCCTGGCTGTGCCCTTGGATCAATGGTAGTCCACCCAACAAATGAACTTGAGGGTGCCCCACCCTTTGCGCCTTTTGCGATGGGTGGGCTCTTACGACATAGCGCCACCACCCTTCCGTTCCCGCCTCTTCTCTGCGTCTCTGCGTTAAGCTTTCTTCCTCTTCTAACAACACCCGCTTGAGGGCAACGCTTCTCCAACTGCCTGCGGCCCAAACGCTTCCTTCGGTATCGGCACCCCATGCAACGTCTGCCAGCACCGCCGCGCCACATTCAGCAGCACCAGCACCACGCCCGTAACGAAAATCGCCATCAACGTGGAATCCAGGTACCCCTGAAACACGAATCCAGGCTTCTTCGTCAGCGGCCAGAAAATATTCTTGATCGAAAGCACCCCCGCCGTCAGCGTCGTCGTACCCACAAACAGCATCGGCGCCACCGTGATCCACGCATACTTCGCCTTCCCCATGTTGATCAGGAAGGCTGTCCCCACCGCCAGCGCAATCGTCGCCAGCAACTGGTTGCCCGTCCCAAACAGCGGCCACAGCGTCGAAATATTTCCCGTATAAATCAGGTAGCCCCACCCCAGCACTACAAAAAACGTGGTGATCATATTCCCCGGCTGCCAGGCATGATTCGCAAACGGCTTGTGCACTTTGCCCATCAACTCCTGCAAAACATACCGCGCCACGCGCGTCCCGGTATCAATCGTCGTCAGAATAAACAACGCCTCAAACATGATCGCGTAGTGATACCAGTAGCCCATCAAGCGCGCCATCCCCGGAATCCCCCGGAAAATCTGCGCCATGCCCACGGCCAGCGAAACCGCTCCGCCCGTCCGTCCCGCCAGCTTCTCTCCAACCTCGCTTGAGAACAAATCCAGGTTCACGGTGTGCAGACCCAGCTTCGCAAAGGCATCCGCCGGCACATTGATCCCGAAATAATCCCCCGGAAACAGCGAGCACGCCGCGATCAACGAAAGCACCGCCACCAGGCTTTCCGCCACCATCGCTCCGTATCCGATGAATCGAGCGTCGCACTCCTTGTCCAGCATCTTCGGCGTCGTCCCCGAACTCACCAGCGAGTGAAACCCGGAAATCGCGCCGCACGCAATCGTCACGAACAAAAACGGAAACAGTGTGCCCTTGATGATCGGCCCCCCGCCGTGCACATACTGCGTCAACGCTGGAAACTTGATGTCCGGATGCACGATGAACACGCCAATCACCAGCAGCGCGATCGTTCCCAGCTTCACATACGTGGACAAATAATCCCGTGGCTCCAGCAGCAGCCACACCGGCAGCACCGACGCCACAAATCCGTAAATCGCCATCAGCCACGTGATCTGGTGCGGCGTGAACGTCAGCGACGACGCCCACTGCGTTCCTGCGAACCAGTGCCCACCCCACACGCTCGCCAGCAGCAGCACCACGCCAACCGTGCTCGGCACGCCCACCTTGATCTGTCCCGGCGTGCTCTTGAACATGTACAGCCCCATGAAAATCGCGATCGGAATCGTCATCCCGATCGTGAACACTCCCCACGGGCTGTTGGACAGCGCATTCACCACCACCACTCCCAACCCGGCGAGCGTCACCAGTAAAATCAGCAGCACTGCAAACATCGCCACCAATCCCGTGAACTCGCTCACCTCCGTCCGCGCCACGTCCGCCAGCGATCTCCCCTTGTGCCGGACCGAAGCCACCAGCACGATGAAATCCTGCACGCATCCCGCCAACACCGCGCCGATCAAAATCCACAAGAATCCCGGCGCAAATCCAAACTGCGCCGCCAGCGTCGGCCCCACCAACGGCCCCGCTCCCGCAATCGCCGCGAAATGATGCCCGAACAAGACCCATTTCGGCGACGGCACATAGTTATGTCCATCTTCGTACGTGTGCGCGGGCGTCTCGCGCCGATCGTCCAGCGCCAGCGCCTTCGCCGCGATAAATGCGCTGTAATACCGGTATCCGATCGCGTACACACAAAGCGCCGCCAGCAGGACTGGGAAGGTGTTCATTGGTTTCGCCTCGTAGTTTGCACTCGTTTTCGGTCAACTCCTCGCGGAGTCCCCTGAGACCGAAATTAGTAGCCGTTCTATCACAACTCCCGCCCACCAGCTTCAAAATCTTTGCCTCTACCCCTTTTCCTTCCTCCACTTCCTCAAAACCGTCCGCGGCTTCGGCTATCTCTTCGAGTCCCGCCGCGGCGAGTGTAAATAATCTCGTATTCACTTCTAGATTAATTCCCCTTTCCGCTAATCTGTTTTCCTCGAGCCTCCGCGGCTGGCGACTCCCAGTACTCCCTCCACTTGCCCCAAAAGCCCTGATTTTTCCCTGATTTTGCAAACGATTTCTTGACATCCGCCACTGACCAGTATTAAGTACGGGGCGTTTGGGGACCCGTTCGTGATTGATTACCTGACCTACACACCAATTGTGGGTCACAGGGGGGTATTCGTGATGTTCGGGAAACAACGTGGGGCAGTGGTGTATCTAGTTGTACTTCTCGCAGTATCTTTGGCCTGGTCGGGACATGTGGCCGCGCAGCAGCAAGCGGGAAATTCCCAGGCTGCCAGCCCGCTCGTCCGCCTTCTCCAGGCAAAGGGCATTCTTACTCCGCAAGAAGCCGCGCAAATTAACCAGGCGTCGTCTGCCAACGATGCCGACCAGCGGCTCGCAAAACTCCTGCTGTCCAAGGGAGTCATTTCGCAAGCCGATTACAACCAGATGATGGGTGCTCCGGGTATCATGAACGCTTCGGCCACCAGCAACTCGGCTCCCGCGGCCATGATTCCTGCCGTCTATCGTGTTCCGGTAGCCGGGGCACCTGCTCCAGCCGCTGCTTCAGCGCCCAGCGCCGATCCTGCGGTAGCTTCTTACGACACGCAAGGCCAGACCGGGCAAACGCCCGTGCAGCAACTTCCTTCCGTTTCGCCCACAACGCTTTCCGCCGCCAATCCCATCCGCGTTTTCCCAGTCGGCGGCATTCCCAAGGGCGAGCTGAAACCCGCCATCAAACTCGCCGGCATCGGCATCACGCCGTACGGCTTTTTGAAGGCCACTTTCGTTCACGACAGCTCCTCGCCCGGCGGCGATGATTTTCCGCTTCCCGGCTTCCTCGGAGACAGCGGTCCGAACTCAGCACCAGAGTTCCACATCAAGGCGCGTTCCACTCGCCTTGGCAGCAACTTCGAGTGGGCGGACTCGAGCCCCAATCTGACGGTCACCGGAAAGTTTGAATTTGACTTCGAAGGAAATTTCAATCGTTCCGATAACCGCAACCTCTCCTCGATTCGTTCCTACAACCCATCCATCCGCCTGGCTTATGGGCGCATTGATTGGCGCACGGACGAAAAGAACACTCTCTCCGCCGTGATCGGACAGGACTGGACGCCGTTCGTTTCCTCAACCCTGCCGAACATTCTGGAGACCACCGGCCTCGGCATCGCCTTTGGCAACCCCTACGAGCGCGCGCCGCAATTCCGTTTCGGCTACACGCATGACTTCGGCAAATTCCAGATCATGCCGGAAATCGCCGTTGTCCTGCCCGCCATCGGCGATACGCCAGCGGCCGCCAATCTGTTCAACCAGTTGGGTTACGGCGAACGCCAGGGCCCGGACAGCAATACGCCCCAGGTCGAAGGCCGCGTTGTCGGACAGTGGAAGCTCGATCACGCTCCCGGCGTGGCTCCCGCGCAGCTCATCTTCAGCTTTGAAGAGGGCCACCGTACCGCAATCGTCCTCGGCTCCGCTATTCCGACAGCCAATGGCGTGGGTATCAACCCCACTATCTTCAAAACAGCCTTCCCAACCGGCGTACGCGTCGGCAGCGACACCAACGGCTGGGATGTGGAATGGCAATTGCCGACCCGATACGCCACTCTCATTGGCAAGTTCTACAGCGGAAGCGACCTGCGCTACTATTTCGCCGGCCAACTCTTCTCCTTCTACAGCGCCACCGGCGGCTTCACGAAAACTAACGTCGCCGAAGGTGCTCCGGCCTTCGCCAGCGCGCTTTCCATCGACGGCGCATCCACCGTTCTTTTCGGACTCAACAGCGCCGGCGTTCCCTCTGTCATTCCACAACTTCCGGTCCGCGCCAAGGGTGGCTTTACGCAACTCGGGCTTCCCCTTTCGCGCTGGCTCGGCCACGACCCAGAGGGCCGTCACGCAGGCTGGTCGCTCTACCTCTTGTACGGTACAGACCAGGCTAATACCGACGATCTATTGAAGATGTCGACCACGGCCAGTACAAGATCCCGCAGCGACATGACTGTCGGCACGCTCAACTACAAACTCAACAAGTGGGTCTCTTTCGCCTACGAACAGTCTCTCTATCGCACCCGCGCCAACACCGCCACCTTCAATCCGGCCACGGGTCTCCCTGGTTTTCCTCTCTTTGAGGGAATTCCACAGCACGAGTGGCGAGATCTACGCAGCGAAGGCGGCGTAATCTTCAGCTTCTAACCAACATTTCTTTTTATTCTCACAGCGGCCCCGACCCGTTCGGGGCCGCCTTTCTTTGGCGGGTTCTCGCACCGAAAAAGAACTTGTCATCCTGAGGGGCGCGAAGTTTGCGCCCCGAAGGACCTCAACGCAAGCACTCTGGAAGACTTCACAATCGAACTTCTTCCCTCTACTGCAATCTCACATACAACTCTTTTTTCCATCTCCCGTTATCAATCGTCCAAACAATCCTTCCCTTCCGCCCCCGCGCAATCTGCTCCGCCCACGCCTCCCGATTCCTCTCGTCTCCCGCTACGTTCAACCGGTCCACCACCGTCATTCCCCGCGTCAATTCGCTCTCTGTCTCCACATCCCAAAAATGTTCCGATGCCGACATCACAATCGAAGCATCCAGCGCCACCGCCATCGCCACCGGGTCCGGCAGCGATATTCCGTGCTCCTCCGTCTGCTCGTGAAACGCTTCCTGCGCCCGGCTGTTGCACTCAATCGCAAACTTGGCCACCGCCGTCCCGAATCCCATCACCTTCTCAATCTCTTTCAAATTCAGCACCGCTTCCCCGCGGCACAAATGCCATCCCACCATCTCGACAGGCATTGCGCTTCTCGCCACCACGCGCGCCGCCTCAGGATCGCACCAGATGTTGTACTCCGCCGCCGGCGTCACATTCCCCTCGCAGCAAGGCGCTCCTCCCATCACCACGCACCGGCTCACCTTCTTCGCGATCTCCGGTTTCCGTTCGAGCGCCAGAGCCACATTCGTCAGCGGTCCCAGCGTCACCATCACGATGCCCGGATGCGCTTCGATCAGCTCAATCATAGCCTCTGCTGCGCCCATCTTTTCCGGCACCCGCCGCGGCGGAGGATACCCGTGATCTCCCAATCCATCGCGCCCGTGAAACCAGTCCGCGCCCCAGTGCGTGCGCTTCAGCGGTTTCTCCGCGCCCGTGAACACCGGCACGCTCGACCCGCAAAGCTCCGCCGTATACAGCGCGTTGCGGCTGGCCTGCCGCACCTCCACATTCCCGGCCACTGTCGTAATCCCCACCACCTCAACCTCGGGGTGCCGCAGCGCCATAATCAAGGCCACAGCATCATCCGAAGCCGTATCCGTATCAATCAAAAATTGTCGTTTCACGCGCCGTAGCATACCAAATCCCACCGTAGCGGCCACTTTCAAGGGGTCCCCACCACCGGGAACTTTTCTCGTCTTCGCCGGGAATAATCTCTAGTACCTGTCCAACAATCTTCGGAAAGGCACGACTTAATAAATTGCGGGAACTTTTCTCAACTACCCTCTCTGTTCTCCTCGCCGCCCTTCCTCTCCTGAGCCAGCAGCCCGCCCCCATCACTCTCAACGTCGCCGCCGTCAATCTCCTCGCCACTGTCCGCGACAAACACGGCAACCTCGTCCGCAATCTCTCGAAGGACGACTTCACTCTCGAACAGGACGGCAAGCCTCAAACCATCACCTATTTCGTCAAGGAGTCCGACCTCCCTCTAACCCTCGGCCTCCTCGTGGACACCAGCCTCAGCCAGCGCCGCGTCCTCGATCAGGAACGCGCCGCCAGCCGCTCCTTCCTCGATCGAGTCCTGCGCGAAGACAAAGATAAAGCTTTCCTCATCCATTTCGATCACGAAGTCGAACTCCTCCAGGACCTCACGTCTTCCCGCCAGAAACTCCTGGCCGCCATCGATCAACTCCGCACTCCGCAATACTCCCACGCGAGCTCGGGCGGCGGTTCATCCGGAGGTGGGGGAGATGGCGACGGCCGCGGGTCGCACGGACACGGCCATGGGGGCGGCACCCTTCTCTACGACTCCATCTACCTCGCCTCCAACGAACTCATGAAAAAGCAGCAAGGCCGCAAAGCCCTCGTCATCCTCACCGACGGCGTCGACCGCGGCAGCAAGGAATCGCTCGCCGATGCCATCGAAACCGCGCAGCGCGCCGACACGCTCATCTACTGCATCCTTTTCGCCGATAAGGAAGAAGGCCACGGCGGGGGCGGCGGTTTCGGCGGCCCGCGCATGGGCGGCGGTGGAATGGGAGGCGGCGGGATGGGAGGAGGAAGAGGCGGCGGCTATCCCCGCCGCACGGAAGAATCACGCCCGGACGGCAAAAAAGTTCTCGAACAAATTGCTAAAACATCTGGCGGGCGTTTCTATGAAGTCTCCAAGAAAGAAACTCTCGACAAAATCTACGCGGACCTCGACGAGGAACTCCGGAATCAATATGTCCTCGGCTATTCTCCCGAGAAGCCCGACGCCACCGTCGGCTATCACAAGCTACACCTGACCGTGAAACAAAAAGACGCCCAGGTCCAAACCCGCGACGGCTTCTGCCTCGACCACTAAACTAACCCACAAAAAATGTAGGGGCGGCTTTTACGCCGCCCCTCTTGGTCATCTCTTCTCTCGCGAACTCTGCTTGCCCTGAGTGTATTTTGCGAAGGATGCTCTTCCTCAGAGCCCTCTGTGTCAACTCTTTCTTTGCTCTACTTCCCCAACTGCGCTTCTTTCTGTCTCTTCCGCTCTTCATCCAGCCGTTGCATATACTGCTCAAACTTCGGCATCTGCTCCGGTGTCAGGAATTCCCGCATTTGGGCACGAGCCTTCATCCGCACCACATCCACTTCCGCGTCGGTCTTGTCGTGAATCCCGTGGATTTCTGTCTGCGCATTCTTGATGATCCCGTCCACTTTCTGCCCCTGCTCCGGTGTCAGCCCGATGGTTTCCGTCATCTCCGCCAGCTTCCTTGCCCGGCGCTCCGCCTCCGACAGTACCGTTGTCCGCGTCGCCGCATAACTCCGCCGTGCCAGGCTGTACCCAAACACGCCGCCCGTCGCCGTTCCCAGCACGAACACCAGCACCAGCCAAATCGCCGCCTTCTTGCGGATATCCGGGTTCATGGCCGAACCTCGATCGTCATTCCAAGCCCATCGTCATACCACGTCGGCGCAGTCGACGAATCGAACACCATATCTCCGCCTCGCCGCTCCGCGTTCAATCTATCCGTCTTTCGCATCTCCAGCACCCAGCTTCCGCCCACCACCAGCAGCAGCGCGCTCAGCGCCACGAGCCGCGGCGCCAGCCGGCGCACGCTGATCCAAACTCCGTCGCGCGCTTCTTCCTCCCGCGCGTTGATCGCCGCCATCACCCGCGCGGTAAACCACGGCCCTGGCTCCTGCACCGCGACTCCCGCCAGCATATTCCGCGTCTCAGCAAACTCCTCCAGCGCCGTCCGGCAGGCCTCGCAGCGGCCCGCGTGTTCTTCTTCCGCTTCGGACAGCTCGGCCCGCCACTCCTCAGAGCTCTTCCGCGTGTTGCCGCTCGGTGGCAGTTCCTCCAGCGCATCCAAAAAACGCCGGCAATTCTCTTCGTCCCGCTTCAAAAGGTTCCCCATTCTTCTGTTACCTCTTTTTCTTCTCGATTCCTGGGCCCGAAATCTCCGCCTATGCTCTTGCTCCCCGCCTCCGCCTCGATCGCTCCGTAATCCGTTGCCGCGCGCGGAACAGCCTTACCTTCACCGTGTTCGCGTTGATCTCCATCAGCTCCGCAATCTCTTCCACCGAAAATCCCTGCACTTCCTTCAGCACCAGCATCGTGCGGTCGCGCTCTTCCAGGCAGCTCATCAACTCCTCCACCTGCTCCCGCACCGCCAGCCGCTCTCCTGCATCCGGCCTTCCATCCGACTGCTCCGACGAAGCCTGGTAGACCTGTGACTGCTCCTCGCTCAGCTCAGCCTCAAACACCAGCGGCCGAACCTTCTTTTTCCTCAGCAAGTCCCAGCATTCATTCACCGTTATCTTATACAGCCAGGTGCTGAATGCCGCCCTTTGATCGAACCGCTTTATCGAAAAGTAAGCCTTCAAGAAAACCTGCTGGGCTATGTCTTCGACGTCCTCCCGGTTCCTCAGGATGCCCCCCGCCACCGCAAATACCCGGTTTTGGTGCCTCCTGACCAGCTCCTCAAAGGCCTCCTTATCTTCCTTTTGCGCGCGCCGGACCAGCTCTCGGTCTTCCTCCACACGCGCCGAGACCCCTTCCCCCGCCGTCCTGGGCTTCCCCAGTCCTGTCAGTGCCAGAGCCACTGATTTTGGGACGCGTGCCATAGGTCTTTGGTTACGCCTATTTCCTTCCCTTGTCCACCCGCGCCTAACCGCATAGCGCGGTCAATTCCACAGTTTTCCACTAGTTTCGACTTGCTACCCTTAACTATCTGTGGAATACTCAACCCATGATTATCGGTGATCGTCTTCGCGCTCTGCGCGAGGAAAAGAAACTCTCCCAGGGTGATATCGAGAAGCGTACCGGTCTGCTTCGTTGCTATATTTCTCGCGTCGAAAATGGCCACACGGTTCCGGCCATCGAGACGCTGGAAAAGCTGGCGCGTGCTCTTGAATGCCCACTTTATCAACTCTTCTACGACGGTGAAGAGCCACCTCAACTTCCGAACCTCCCCAAGCGCAAATCGTCCGACGATATCGCGTGGGGCAGCGCCGGAAAAGAAGCGCGCTACCTCAACAAGCTACGTCGCTTACTGAGCAAAGCCGATGAGGAAGATCGCAAACTGCTGCTGTACATGGCCCAGAAGATGGCCAATCGGTAGCCGTTCGGCGATCCAGGCCCCGCCATCGTAGATACAACCTTAACTCCAAGAAGCCGCTCTGCACTCGCGCCCGAGCGGCTTTTTGATTCTCCCCAGCCTACTCCCATTCAATCGTGCTCGGCGGCTTACTGCTCACGTCATACACCACCCGCGTCACTCCCGGCACCTCATTCACAATCCGCGTGGACATCCTCTCCAGCACTTCCCCCGGCAGCCGCACCCAATCCGCCGTCATCGCGTCGTCCGACTGTACCACCCGCACCGCCACCGTTAGACCGTACGTCCTTCCATCCCCCATCACGCCCACACTGCGCACCGGCAGCAGCACCGCAAACGCCTGCCATACTTTCTCGTACAATCCCGCGCGCCGAATCTCTTCCACCACAATCGCATCCGCGTCGCGCAATGTCTCCAGGTCCTTTTTCGTGATCGCACCCAGTAGCCGCACCGCCAGCCCCGGCCCCGGGAACGGATGCTTCACCAGAATCTCTTCCGGCAATCCCAGATCGCGCCCGATCCGCCGCACCTCATCCTTAAATAAATCCCGCAGCGGCTCCACCAGCGCAAACGGCATATTCTCCGGCAGCCCGCCTACATTGTGATGCGTCTTGATCGTCGCCGACGGCCCCTTCACCGACACCGATTCAATCACGTCGGGATACAGCGTCCCCTGCACCAGAAACTTTATGGCGCCCGCCGCGCTCTTCTGCAGCTTCTCCGCTTCCGCGGCAAAAATGGCGATGAACTCGCGCCCGATGATCTTCCGCTTCTGCTCTGGATCGCTCACGCCTTCGAGCCTCGACAGAAAATGCTCCGATGCGTCCACCCCAATTACCCGCAGCCCCAACCGGTCGCGATACATCTCCAGCATGTGCTCAAACTCATTCTTCCGCAGCAGTCCCGTATTCACGAAAATATTCGTCAGCCGCTCGCCCATCGCGCGATGCACCAGCACCGCTGCCACCGTCGAATCCACGCCTCCGCTCAATCCGCAAATCGCGTGCTGCGTTCCCACCTTCTGGCGAATCGCCTCTACCGTCTCATCGATGAAGGCCTTCCCGCTCCACTTCGGCTCCGCCTTGCACACGCGAAACAAAAAGTTCCGCAGAATTTCCGTCCCGCGATCCGTGTGATTTACTTCCGGGTGAAACTGCACCGCGTACATCTTCCTCTTGTGGTCTTCCGCCGAAGCAATCGCGTTCGCCGTTTTCCCCGTCAGGTGAAATCCCGGCGGCAGTTCCAGCACGTTGTCCCCGTGGCTCGCCCAGATTTTCAGCGTCTCCGGCAGCCCACCCAGAATATGGCTCTCCGCTTTTTCCAGGTTGAAATGCGCGGGCCCGTATTCCCGCCGCTGCACCGGCTCCACTTTCCCGCCCAGGTTCTTCGCCATCCACTGCATGCCGTAGCAGATTCCCAGCACCGGAATTCCCTGGCCCAGCACCGCCGGATCGCACACCGGCGCATCCTTGTCGTACACGGAACTCGGCCCGCCCGACAAAATAATCCCGGCCGGCTCCAGCCTGCGGATATCATCCACCGAAGTCGTGCACGGCAGAATTGCGCTGAACACCTGCTGCTCGCGCACCCGCCGCGCGATTAGCTGCGTATACTGCCCTCCAAAATCCAGCACCACAATCCCGCCGCGCTCCGTCTTCAACGTCGCCTGTGAATTGCTCTGCGCCATCTTCGCGGTCCCTTCCATCAGCCCACCTCATGTAACTGCCGATTCTAATCCGGAAACATGTAGGGGCACGATAATTCGTGCCCCTCCTGGGTTTCTCTTCTCCGCTTCCTCTCCTGTCGCTGCGATCAGATCCCCCTCACCCCACCACAATATTCAGAAGCTTATCCGCCACAAAAATCACTTTCCGAATCGTCTTCCCCGCCAGATGCCCCGCCACACCCGCATCCGCCTGGGCCCACTTCATCACTTCCTCCTGCGAAGCTCCCGCTGGCACAGTCACTCTTCCCCTCACCTTCCCATTCACCTGCACCGGAATCTCTACTTGTTCATCCTTTGCCAACTCCATCTGGCCCTCGATGAGATCCGGCCAAGTCGCCTTCCATATACCATCGTCGTGCCCCAGCATCTCCCATAACTCTTCCGCGAGATGTGGTGTCATTGGAGCTAGCAACAGGGTAAGTATCTGCAAGACTTCCTTCCGAATCTCGGGGCGAACCTTTTGATGCAGTGGCTCAAGAGCATAAATCTCGTTCACCAATTCCATGATCTGTGCAATCGCTGAATTAAAGTGCCACCGGGTCTCAAAGTCTTGAGTGACCCGTCGCATCGTTTTATAAGTAAACCTGACCAGATCGCTTTCCTGTTCAGACATTCCCTTCGGATCGAAGTTCCACTGTCCTACGCTTCGCACTTCCCCCGCGTGCTTCTCCACCATCCGGTAAACTCGATTCAAGAATCTCCACGCCCCCTCAATACTCTCTTCACTCCACTCCAAATCTTTCTCCGGCGGCGCCGCAAACAACGTATACAACCGCCCCGTATCCGCCCCGTACTTCTCCGCCATCTCCTCTGCGCCCACCACGTTTCCGCGCGACTTCGACATCGCCACGCCGCCCTTTTGCACCATCCCCTGCGTGAAAAGCCGCGCAATCGGCTCGCTGTGCTTCACCAATCCCAAATCCAGCATCACCTTGCACCAGAACCGCGAATACAAAAGATGCAGGATCGCATGCGTGATCCCACCGATGTACTGATCAATCGGAAACCAGTAGGCCGCCTTCGCCGGATCAAATGGCGCCTGATCATTCTTCGGATCGCAATACCGATAGAAATACCACGACGAATCCACAAACGTATCCATCGTGTCCGACTCGCGCCTCGCCGGCCCGCCGCACTTCGGGCATTTCACATTCACAAACTCCGGATCCGTCGCCAGCGGCGATTCGCCTTCGCCTGTCAACTGCGGATTCGCGGGCAGCAGCACCGGCAAATCTTTGTCCGGCACCGGCACCATGCCGTCCTTCGCGCAATAAATCACGGGGATCGGCGTGCCCCAATACCTCTGCCGCGAAATTCCCCAATCCCGCAGCCGGAAAATCGTCTCTTTCTTCCCAAGCCCCTTCGCCTCCGCATCCGAAGCCATCCGCTCAATCGCATCCTCGCTCTTCAGCCCCGAATACTCCCCCGAATTCACACTAACGCCATACTCCGTAAACGGCCCCTCTTTCTTCTCCTCCGAACTCTGCGCTCTCTGCGTCTCTGCGTTGTCCTTTTTCTTCTCTCTTTGAACTACTACGGGAATCGGCAACCCAAACTTCACCGCAAACTCAAAATCCCGCTCATCATGCGCCGGCACCGCCATGATCGCCCCGGTCCCATACTCCAGCAGCACGAAATTCCCCACCCAGATCGGCACTTTCTCCCCATTAAACGGATTCACCGCATATCTGCCCGTGAAAAATCCATCCTTCTCCGCAGTTGCGATATCCTCCGTCTTCACCGAAGAAACCTTCATCTCCGCCAGCTTCTTCTCGCTCTTCGCCTGCTCCGGCGTCCCCGCAATCAACCGCCCCACCAGAGGATGATTCGGCGCCAAAACAATCGCGCTGGCCCCATAAATCGTGTCTATGCGGGTCGTGAAAATCTCAATCTTCCCCGCGCCCGGCACATCCGCAACCTCGAACCAAACTTTTGCCCCAACGCTCTTCCCAATCCAATTCCGCTGCATCGCAATCACGCGATCCGGCCAGCCGCCCTCCAACTGCTTCAAATCCTCCAGCAACTGCTCCGCATACGCCGTCGTCTTCAAAAACCACTGCTCAATCTCCCGCGCCTCCACACGAGTATCTTCATGCCGCCAGCAATACCCGCCGTTGACCACCTGTTCGTTCGCGAGCACCGTGCAACACTTTGGGCACCAGTTGACCCGGCTCTTTTTCTTGTACGCAATTCCCCGCTCCAGCATCCGCAGGAAAAACCACTGGTTCCACCGGTAATACTCCGGCTCACAGGTGGAAATCTCCCGCCGCCAGTCAAAGCTGAACCCAAAACGCCGCAGCGTCCTCTGAAATTCCGCAATGTTGTTGTTGGTCCAGGTCCGCGGATGCGTCCTGTTCTTGATTGCAGCGTTTTCCGCCGGCAGGCCAAACGCGTCCCACCCCATCGGGTGCAGCACGTTGAACCCGCGCATTCGCTTCACTCGCGCAACCACATCCCCAATCGTGTAGTTGCGCATGTGCCCCATGTGCATCGTTCCCGAAGGGTACGGCAGCATTTCCAGTACATAATATTTGGGTTTCTTCGGGTCCGCTTCCGTCTCAAACACGCGGTGTTCTGCCCACCGCTTCTGCCACTTCGCCTCAATCTCCTGCGGCTTGTAGTCCCCCACGCCCGATTATCCCTCGCGTTTTCTAAGTTCTCGCCTTTCCTTCCGTCCTAACTCTTCTCAGCGCTCTCTGCGTTAATTCTTCTTCTTACTCTTCACCGCAGGCAAGTGCCGCGAACTCGCAAACTTCTTCCCCTTCTTCTCCAATTCCTTCTTCTGCTTCTTCATCGCCGAAGTCATCATCGAAAAACCCTTCTCCGCCCCCGGCCCTTCAAGCTCCGCCAATTCCCACAATTTCGCCACATTTTTCCGGTCGTCGCCCGGATCATCAATCGGCGTCTCCAGCAAAAACGCCCGCCCCGCCAATCCCACCGGCGGCAAACTCCCCAGCCGTGGCTGCCGTAGAATCCGCGCGAACGCGTCCCCGCCAATCTTTCCGTGCCCGATATGCTCGTGCCGGTCCACGCGCCCGCCCAGAGGAATCTTCGAATCGTTCACATGAAACACCGGCACATTTTCGAGGCCGATAATCCGGTCAATCGTCTCGATCGTCTGCTCAAGACCCTTTTCGCTCTTGATGTCATACCCCGCCGCAAACAGATGCGCCGTATCCAGGCACACGGCCGCCTTGATTTCCCGCAGTCCGCGCACAATCGCCGCCACTTCTTCCAGCCGCGAACCAACCGCCGTCCCCATTCCCGCGGTGTTCTCAATCAGAATCCGCATTTTCTCTTGCGGCACGCGCCGCGCCGCCGCCTTCACGCTGTCAATAATGGTCGCAATCGCCTGTTCCACGGACGATTCCCCGCGCGACCCCGGATGCACCACCACAAAGTCCGCCCCCAGTTCCCGCCCGCGCACCAACTCCTCATGAAACGCCTGGATCGACCGCGTCCGCAGCATCGGCTGCGACGCCGCCAAATTAATCAAGTAATTCGCATGGATCACCAGCGGCCCCAGCCCCAACTCCGCCCGCCGCTCGCGAAACGCCTTCACATCCGAGGCCGGTATCCGCACATTCGCCGTCTGCCACATCCGCGGGCTCGCCGAAAATATCTGCAGCGCGTTCGCCCCCAGCTTCTTCGCAGACTCCAGCGCGTTCAGGTAGCTCCCTGAAATCGACGTGTGGATGCCGATCCGCAGGCTCCCATCCATCCACGCCGGCGGCCCCGGCTCAACCACCGGCTGCGGGATATACTCGTCATCCGCCTCAAACTTCGTATTCTCAATCAGTGGAAATTCCGCCATCCCAGCCACAACTTTCTCCGTAGGGGCAGCTTTACGCCGCTCTCTTGTTGCTAAGTTTAAACCTCCATTCTACCACACCGCCCAAACCTACCTATCCGCACACGCGCGTCATCTCTTTACTCCTTCACTTCCGCCGCGCCGTCCGACTGGAATCTCCTTCCGCTGCAATCCTCGCCGCCACCGGCTGGCGCTCCCTTCTTTTGACACAAATCTAAGTTTGTTCCAAGTTCACTCCGCAAATTAGAGACGAGAATGCTACGACGCCTACCCATCGCTTTCGGCTTACTCACTTTGGTTTCGCTCCTCAACGCTGGCCCTGCGTTCACTCAGGACCGCAAACCCATCGTTGAGAGACTTGCCAATGAAATCTCCGCTTCCAGCGTCCACAAGATCTATATCCCTGATTTTCCCGATCCTCCCGGCCACCCCTCAGGGGCAGGCGCTTTCTACGCCGCAACTTTTTCCAAATTTCTCTCAACCAAGTCGAAACAGTTTGATGTCCTGAATCGCGTCGAAGCTCACGCATTCTTACTGAAAAACGATCTCGCGGATTATGATTTGACTGCCCCCCCAAAATCTCACTAAGTTTGCATCGCAATTCAACGTCGACGCCGTTCTTTTCGGCGTAGCCAACTCCACAGATTCGGCACAATCGGTGCAATTCTCGCTGCGAGATTTAACAGGAAAGGAACTCTTCAAGGATTCCTACGGCGAGCCTGTGAAATTGACAGAGTATTACCTCCCCGCGGGCGCCGCTCCCTCAGGTTGGCCCTATTATTTCTATGGACTGGATGGGGTCTCACTTCCAAGCTTCTACATGCCCAATCCGCCGTATCCCGAAGAGACGAGGAAGGATCGCCTCTCGGGAGTTACTACGCTTTCGGCGCTCGTAAATATAAACGGAAATGTCGAAGCCGTTCGTATCACTAAATCTCTGGACAAGAAGTTGGACCAGTTGAGTCTTGAGACGATAAAAACCTGGCGCTGCAAACCAGCAAGGGACCCCGAGAGTAATCCGGTCGCGATTCGCGTGCCCTTTGAAATCACATTTAAGATCTATTGACCCGCCTCTCCGCGGTCAGTCTCTCTGAGTTATCCTCGTCGGGTGAGTGCCACACTCCGTTTTTGAGGCTGCGGATTTTCTTCTGTGATTTCTGCGCCTCCGTGTCTCTGCGTTATCTTTTTTTCTTCTTACGCCAAAGACTTCGCCAGCGGCTCCCAATAATTCACTCTCCACCCCTCCCCCAGATGCTCCGCCTGCCCCTTCGGAAAACCGGTGTGATCAAACTTGATCTTGGTTTCGCTCCCCTGCTCCACCAGCACAAACTTCGCGATCGAATACGATCCCGGGTCCCAACTTCCCGCGCGCCACACTTGCACGATCCGCTCGTTCGGCAGCAACTCGATCTGCCGCCCGGTAACGTATCCGCCGAAGGCCGAAAACGCTCCACCCGCCTCACGGCTCATCGTCACCGGCGCGGCCCCTGTTTTCATTCCGCCGGACTGCATCGCCGCGCTCAACTGCACCACCTTCGCAAACTGATTCACATCCGTCAGCGCTTCGTACACCCGCTTCCGGTTGGCTTTGAACACCGGCTCCTGATGAATCGCTTCCTCCGCATGAGAAATCTCCTCGTCAACCCCCGCCCACACTCTGCCGGAGCCGAGTGCGACAATCCCAATTGCCACCGCGCCGCCCGAAATCACCTGCCGCCGCGTGGCCAATTTCACCGACACACCCATCTTTTTCTCGTCGCTCATCATCCCCTCCGAATTTCGTCTTGGCTTCTAATTCAGCCGATGCGTCATACAATCACCGCCCCAAAATATGATCAAGATAATATTCTGCTGGGCTTCGAACATCCTTCGCGCCATACTCTCCCTGCTTAGAGTCAGGAGGTCCCATGCCGTACCCAGCCAGCCACCGAGCGGCGGTCAAGAAAAACATCGTCGAAAGCGCGCGCAAACTCTTCAACCGCCACGGCTTTGAAAGTGTTTCGATCGGCCAGATCATGGCCGGCGCCGGCCTGACCCACGGCGGCTTCTACAGCTATTTCAAAGGCAAAAGCGATCTCTACGCTGAAGTGTTGGGATGCTTCTTCACCGATCCGCACTGGAAAAACTGCTGGAAGGGCGTACACGTCGATCTCTCTTCCACGGACGTCGGCTCGCAAATCATCCGCGCCTATCTCTCCCGCCAGCATCTGGAAAATGTGGAAAATTCCTGCCCCATGGTCGCGTTGCCCACCGACGTCGCCCGAAGCGGCCACCGCGCACGCCATGCGTTCGAGCAGGTCTTCAAAGCAATGGTAAGCGCCCTCGAACGCAGCCTAATGCAAAACGGTCAACCCCGCCGCACCACCGCCCGCGCCATGGCCGCTCTGTGTGTAGGAGGCATGGTCGTAGCCCGCGCCGTAGCCGACCGGCGCCTCGCCGACAGACTGCGCGACTCCTGCATGACCGTCGCCCTCAATCTGGGCGGCTGGCCCAACAAAAAAATCTCATCGAATGTCACCAGGAAAAAAGCACAACGCGCGCGAGCCGCCGCCTCCTAGTCTGCGCGAACCTTATTCTTTCTCTGCGCTCCTTTGCGTTCTCAGCGCCGCTGCGTTATCTTTTTCTCTTTTCGTTGCCTCATTACTTCACTCCCCTATTTCCTCCAAGCCATCCCATCCGGGTCCTTCCCTGTCGTAAACGTCGTCGTCACTTCCAGCGTCTTCAAGTCCACCACCGCCACCTTGTCGTCTGCGCTCACCGCCACAAACGCTCGCGCCCCATCCGGCTGGAGCAAAATCCCCTCCGTGCTCTTCCCCAGATTCAGCCGCTTCACTTCCTTCCGCGAAGCCGCATTCACCACCACCAAATCGCCGCTCCCCAAATCCGAAATCAGCACCAGCTTCCCGTCAGGAGTAAACTTCAACCGGTTCGAGTGCTTCGTCTTCACGTCCACCGTCTGCGTCACCTTTTTCGACGCCACATCAATAATCGACACCGTCCCATCGCCCGAATTCGCCACCCACACTTCTTTTTCATCCGGCGAAATATCAATCCCCTCCGGCCCCTTCCCAACCTTCACATTCGTCCCGGTCCAGTCGGTGATCTTTTTTTTCATTTCCTCCACCGACACAGTATCCGACTCAATGTTGCTCACAAAAATCGTCCGCCCGTCTTTCGTCAACACCAGCATGTGCGGCCGCTTCTGCCCCAGCACTAGGTGCAGATCAATGTTGTTGGCCACAAAATCAAAAACGCCGATCGACTTGTCTCCCTCCACCGTGAAATACGCCTTGTTTCCCAGAATCACGATCCCGTGCGGCCCCACCAGCCCGGGAAACGTCACCTTCCCCACTTCGCTGCGCGACGCGAGATCAATCTCCGACATCGTCGTTCCCGCGTGATCCGATCCGTAATTCGTCACAATCGCAATCTTCCCATCCGCGCTCGTCGCCACTTCGTGCGGATGCGCCCCCGTGTCCACTTTCCCAACCACCTTCAACGTCGCCGGATCCACAATCGCCAAAAAACTCTCTTCCTTGCTCAACACCAGCAGCGCCGGACTCGGCGTCTTCCCCTGTCCCCATGCCCCCGCGCACACACTCGCCATCACCACCGCCGTCCCCACAATCCGATTCACACCCACAATGATCCTCCCCACCCAATCTGCAATTTCCGCGCAACAAAACACGCCCAGCATTCTATAGCAACCCATCAACAACCCTGAGCGCGAATCTACCGTAGCACAGCTATTCCTCGCTGTGCTTATGGGTTTCTGTCTTACCCCGCCGAACAAATGATCTTGAAGGTGCCCCATCCTTTGCGGGGTTTGCAAAGGGTGGGCTCTTACGATCGGACACCTCGCTTCTCTTCTCCGCAGCTTATTCTCTCTACCCCGAAAGAAAAAGCGCGCTAACCCTCAGCGCGCTTCTTCTCCCACAGAGCGTGTCTCCACGCATCAACTCTTTTCCGGAACCTCCCGCCCAAACGTCGAAAACGGCATCGCCCGCGTTTTCGGAGCAACCGGTGCCTCGGCGCTCCGTTGTTGCTCAATCCGCTTCTCGAACATCTCCACAATCTGTTGCGCCGACGGCCGGCTGGGCTGCATCTCCGCCGCGTCCGCAATCCGGCTCAGATAAATCATCAACTCATCCGTCAGCGGCGACCTCTGCAACGCCACTCGCTGCTTTCGCCCGATGCCGATCAGCAATCCGGCAATGAACAATAACGCTCCTCCTCCCACGAGCAGTTGAGAGCTCGTGATCGGAAGATTAAGATTAGGGAACCAGCTTGGAATGGTCATGACTGATAGCAACGTTTCCTCCCGGGCTGGAACGCTTCTCTCTCCCTACTCTAGTCCTCTTCTATAGCGCCACTCAACAAATGATCTTGAGGGTGCACCACCCCTTGCGGTTTGGGCAAAGGGTGGGCTCTTACGATCAGGCGCCGCAAACCCTCTTCTCTTCCCTCCTGGTTTTCTCAGAACCGGATGTACGGCCCAAACGCCATCCGCAAATTGTGGTGCGTCCCGTTGGCGAAATACATCTCGTCGCCAACTTCCAGCCGCAAGCCGACCGGCCCGATATGCCCTTCCAATCCGCCGCCCGGATAAAACGCTCCATTCACGCTGCTCGCGCGCAGATTCGCAATCTGGCTGGACACGCAACTGAACGAAGTCGGGCACGAGTTCACAAAAAATTTGTCGAACCCGCCCTTCACCACCACAAAGGGCCGGATAAAACCGTGTCCCAGTTCAATCTTCGGCCCGAACAATCCGTGCAGCACATGAATGTTCGAGTTCTGAACCACAATCGTTCCTCCTGTGCTGGTGGTCAGTTCGCCAAACCCTTTGTCAAAGTCATACGCCATTTCCGCTTCCAGCTTCACGTGCGGAAACACCCGGTATCCCGCGCGAGCTCCAATCCCCAGATAATTGTTGTCCGTCTGCGACATCCGGAAATAATCCGCGAACACTCCAGCTTCAATGTGCCCCCCCTGGGCACGCACACCCGGCACAAACAAGACGCCCAGGCACATCAGCAGCAACATGCGTTTCATGCGTATGTCCTCCGTGCAGATTTTCAGCAAATGAAAGCAGCGGCTGGACAGTCCACTTCATCCTCAACTGGGCGAGGTTCTGCTTTCGTTAAAATGGATGCTCAATCCCTCCCGCAGGTTGCCGCCCTCTTCTCTGTGACCTCTGTGCTCTTCCTCAGTGTCCTCGGTGTTAAATCTGTTCTTTCCCCACCCATTTGCCCCATCTCAATCCTCTTTAGTACACTGATTAACCGCGGTCCCAAAGGACCTCTCCGATGCTAGTAGTCATGCAATCCAACGCCACGGACGAACAAGTCCGCTCCGTCTGCGACAAAATCGAATCGCTCGGCCTGAAAGCTCATCCCATCCCCGGCGCCGGCCGCACCGCCATCGGCATCACTGGCAACAAAGACGCCGTCGACCTCGGCGTCCTCGAATCCATGCCCGGCGTCGTTGAATGCATTCCCGTCACCAAGCCATACAAACTCGTCTCTCTCGACGTAAAATCCGATCCCACCATCGTCCGCATCCCCACTCCCTCGGGTGACGTCCTCGTCGGCGGACCGCATCTCGCCATGACCGCCGGACCCTGCGCCGTCGAAACCGAAGAGCAGTGTCTCGCCATCGCCGAACAACTCAAACCCACCGGGGTGCGCCTCTTCCGCGGCGGCGCTTACAAGCCGCGCACCTCGCCCTACAGCTTTCAGGGACTCGGCCTCCCCGGCCTAAAAATTCTCGCGCAAGTCCGCAAACACTACGGCTTCGGCATCGTCACCGAAGCCATCGACAACGAATCTCTCGATTTAGTGGAAGAGTGGGCCGACGTCATCCAGATCGGCGCCCGCAACATGCAGAATTTTTCCCTGCTCAAGCGCGCCGGCCGCGCCAAAAAGCCCGTGCTCCTCAAGCGCGGCATGGCCGCCACGCTCGACGAATTCCTGATGGCCGCCGAATACGTGATGAGCGAAGGCAACTACAACGTCATGCTCTGCGAACGCGGCGTCCGCACCTTCTCCGATTTTTCCCGCAATACGCTCGATCTCGCGGTGGTGCCCGCCGTAAAAAAGCGCAGCCACTTGCCCATCCTCGTCGATCCCAGCCACGGCACCGGCAAACGCCACAAAGTTCTTCCGCTCTCCCGCGCCGCCGTAGCCGTTGGCGCCGACGGCCTCCTCGTCGAAGTCCATCACCAGCCCGAAAAAGCCCTCTCCGACGGCATGCAATCCATCCTCCCCGCCGAATTCGCCGGACTCCTCGCCGAAATCCGTCAAATCGCCCAAGTCCTCCACCGTCACGTCAACTAACACCGATCCCAAAACTCTCATCCCAACCGGAGCGCTGGCACGGTCTGCCCGTGCGGAGCGCGTCCTTTGATCGAAAAAGCCAATTGATTTGGGCGTTGGCTGCTTGAGTGGCGACGTCGATTTCATGAGTAAGATCCGGCGCGGCCAGAGCGCGGACATCCCCTACAACTTAATTCACGTCGCTCCGCTGCTGCTGTACATAGCGGAAAAAATCAAATCCTAAGGGACACCGGGTGCCGCACTCCGCCCAGTAACGCTTGGTGGCTTCAGTCGCCGACGGGTCCATTATCTTTTCTCTGGCAGCTATTCCGCAAATAATGTAAATCGACAAGCATGGATCAATGGACTTCGGGCGCGCAGTACGACCAATGGATGGGGCGGTGGAGCCGTTTGGTGGCCCATGAATTCTTGAAGTGGCTGGATGTCCCTGCGGGTCTGCGATGGATTGACGTATGTTGCGGGAGCGGCATGGTCACCGAAGCCATTGTTGAACGTACCGCGCCTGCCACCGTCGTGGGAGTGGATGCTTCTCCTGAGCAGATCGGCTTTGCTCGCCAGCGTCACGCATACCCCAACGTCCGCTTCGAGACCGCGGACGCGATGGCCTTGCCGTTCCCGGACTCCAGCTTCGATGTTGCGGTGTGTGGCTTGGGGTTAAACTTCCTTCCGAGTCCGAGCAGGGCGCTGGAGGAGTTCCGCCGGGTCACCACGCCGGGCGGCGCCATCGCGGTTTACGTTTGGGACTACGCCCACGGAGCAACGTTTCTGCGCGAGTTCTGGGATGCAGCCATTGCAATCGACGGCGAAGCGGCCACCTTCGATCAGGCGTACCGTTTCCCGATGTGTACACCAGAAGGACTCCGCAGCCTCTTCGAGCAAGCGAAGCTGGAAGGCTTGACCTCACATGCGCTCGACGTGACAACACGTTTCACCAGCTTTGACGATTATTGGGAACCACTGCTGACCGGGCAGGGTTCGGCACCGGGTTATCTCGCCGCACGTGATCAACAAACCCAAACGGCGATTCGCGAGCGACTGAGGACGGTCCTGCCGGCGAACCCCCAGGGAGCAATTGAACTGCCCGCACGCGCCTGGGGGATGCGCGCGCAGAGAAAACTGTAGTTCTTCTTGTTTCCCTCTGGCCCGGTCCGGCAGCATGGGCGTCGTCTACAAAGCTCAAGACCCCGACCTCGGCCGCTTCGTCCCTGAAATCTTTCGATCCCAGCCCCGGAGCGTTCGCGCCACCGTGTCGAACCTTGAACTGGAGTGGTGTTATACTGCAGCGACAGCCCCCTTAAATACTTGAGATCCAATGAGGTGAGGAATGTCCCCAAGGTTAAGGTCGCAGCTTGCCAAACTCCTGCTTACGAGTCTTTGTTTCTTCGGTATGGCCGGGCAGGTATCTCCGCAGAGTAACAAGGTCATGGGAGAAGTGCACTTTGAGGGTGCCTCGAAAGTGGAGAGAGATTCGGGTGTTTGGATCGATGGGGAATATGTAGGCTTTCTAAAAGAATTGAAGGGAAACAAAAAGGTGCTGTTGCTGCCAGGTGAACACCAAATTGAAGTGCGCCAGTCCGGATACGGCAATTTTGCGCGAAAAGTCCTCGTTGAGCCCGGGCAAGTGCAGACCGTCCAAGTCGTTATGCACCTGTTGCCCGGATCACACGCCCCTGACGTCACAGCTACATTAAAAATCACTGTCCAGCCGGGACGCGCAGCTGTATTTCTTGATGACCAATACATCGGACATGCCAGTGAGTTAGGCGGCGCGGTTCATTCCCTCTTGATCAGTCCTGGAAAACATCGAATCAAGGTCGAACTGCCGGGTTACAGGACCTTTGAAACGGAAGTCAACCTTCTCCGTGGACAGAAGTCGGAAGTGAAGACCGAACTGGTGAAGGGCAGCATCGAACAAGCCAGTCCGGATATCAAACAACCTAAGTAGCTGCTCTCTTCGAAAATTGATTCTCGGCCCAGGCAAGCCGGGTTACCGGACTTGTGCCGCACCCTGACTTCACTTGATGCCCGGTTTCCGCGTGAATCAGGAGTTGGATTCAGATTTAGGAATCTTTTTGCGCTAATCTTGCGAAATTGACCGAGGATCGCAGTGCCCAGACGAAGATGCTGAACTGCTAGATGCTGTCCCGTAAATAATTGTTATATCTCAACGTCCCAAAGCCAGTCACCAAACAAGGCTTACGGTTCTGGAAGTGGCCCAGGAAATTTCGGGACACCACACTAGCCCGCGCTTACGTCCTGCTGGGAGACACCACAAAAGCCCGCGCCGCCTACCAGGACTTCTTCGCCCTTTAAAAAGACGCCGATCCCGACGTTCCCGTCCTCCTCCTCCAGACCAAATCCGAATACGCCAAACTCCCCTGACTTCTTCTCTTCTCAGTGAACTCTGCTGGTCCTCTGTGTCCTCTGTGTGAACTCTTTTCTTTCCTCTTTGCCGCCACGATGCGCCGCTACTCCGCCTCAAGCAACTCCGCCTGCTCTTCTGCACCAACCCGCGGGCACCCAGTACAAACACACGCCGCTTGCCACAATGAGTCCCACCACAAACAGTTGCCCTTGAAAGCCTCTCCAGTCGCGTAACACCGCGAACAGCACCAGCATTGTGAACCCGAACGGCGTAAGGCATACGTATCCCAGACCCCACCATCCACCTGGCACTCGAAAAATTCGCGGAGCGTCCGGACGGCGCACACGCAGAATTACTAGCGCAATGCACTCCAGTATGGGAACTCCCGCGTAGACCACGCATTGAATCACTGCAAGTTCCCCAAACGAAAGAGCGGCGAAAATGCCGGCGATCACGCAAAGACTGATGATCGACAACCTTGGCACTCCCGTGCGCGGCGACACCTTCGCGAGCGCTTTCGGCAACCATCGATCGTAGGCCAGCACATACGGCAAGCGAGAAGCATAAAGAAGTTGAGCATTGAACAGGCCCCACATAGACACGAGGCCCGCCGCAGCCAGCAGATTCCCCAGCCAGTGCCCTCCAATCAATTCTGCAACCGCCGGCCACCCAGCCGCGTCGCTCCAGATCTTTGGATCGGTTGTGAGACTCACTCCGGCAATCACCGGCAGCAAATAGCTAAGGACCATGATTACCAGGGCGATCGCAATTGCCTTCGGATAGTTGCGTTGTGGCTCATCCACTTCAGCCGCATAGGTCGAAGCACAATCCCATCCCGAGAAGTTGAAAACAACGATCGACAGCACCAGTAGCAGCGCGCCATGATGCTCGGCGCCGAAGCCGCGCGCGACTGCGCCGGCAACGCCCCCCGGGCCATCACCCCGCCGCAGCCAAACCAGAATCATGATCGCGAACGCGCCCAGCACGAACACCATCCCAATTTTCGCCAGACGCCCGGCCGCTCGAGCGCCGCTCAAATTCACCACCATCGACGATGCAATCACCAGAATTGCCACCAGCCAGCGAAGCAGCGCTCCCATCACGGGGTGGGAGCCATCTGCCGATGGCCCCAGGGCTGGAAAGAAATAGGTCAGGTAGCTGACAAACAAAACCGGAAAAATGGCCAACACGACTACCGCGTAGCTCAGAATCCACCACGCCTCTTGCACTCCCCAAAATGCTCCCATCGTCTCGCGAACCCATATATAGAACCCACCTTCTTCCGGCATTAGCCCCGTGAGTTCCGCCGCGATTAGCGCTACCGGCAGGCTCCAGGCAAGCGGGGCAACAAGGATTAATACTCCGCCCCACAACGCTCCGATTGCTCCGATCAGCGACTCCAAGCCGAACGCGCCCCCCGAACACGTAAAGTAAATAAGGGAAGCCAGGGCGAGAAGCCTGAGCCGGCGATCGCGCGGCAGCCACACCTGTTTGTGGACGATTCCGTCGGTGCCCGAATTCGCGGGAAGCGAAGTTGATGTCACTGGTGCACCCCGTTTAGTTTGGGAAGCGTAAGCCTCAACCCGTACGCAAGTCACGCGAAATCATTTTCTTGTTGGGTGCCCACCCTGCGATTTCAGGGTGCGGGTTTTCTCTTCTCTTCACCGTTCTCTGGCCGCTGGTCGCCGGCGACCGCCTCTCCACCAGTCACCAGTCACTCTGCTATCCTGTTTCAAACTTCAAGTCAAAAACTGTAAACTATTCACTCTCCTCATGCCCAATCACAAAAACTTCCGCGTCTACTTTCTCCTCGTCCTGCTGCTCATTTTCGCCCTCGTCATTCTTCTCAGCGAGCATCGCCCCTCCGTCCTCCGCCCCGATCTCCACCTCAACGCTTACATTTCCACATCCGACGGCTCTCTCACCGTCGTCGATCTCGCCTCGCTCCGCGTCATCAACAAAATTCCTGTCGGCCCCGCCATCTCCGACCTTCGCGAACACGCCAAACGCCCCGAAATCTGGGGCGTCAGCAGCGCCGGCGGCTACGTCTTCGTCCTCAACACACGCACCTCGCAACTCATCGCCAAAATTCCCGTCGGCCCCGCGCCGCTCTCGCTCGACTTCTCTTCCACAGGCGACCGCGTTTACACCACCTCCGCCGCTTCCGACCAACTCCTCGCCATAGACACTGCCTCGCGCTCCATCCTCGGCCGTGCCCGCACCGCCTCCGAACCCGTGCAAGCCCGCATCACGCCCGATCAAAAATCCATCCTCGTCGTCAATCGCCGCTCTTCTTCGCTCACCATCCACGACGCCGCCACGCTCCAGCCGCGCGCCGTCATCGAAGTCATCCCCCAGCCCGACGAAGTCGCCATCGTCCCCGACAGCACCATCGCCTTCGTCATGAGCCGCTCGCAGAATCGCCTCTCCGTCGTCGATCTCCGCCGCGCCGTCCTGCTCGCGAATCTCGAACTCGCCGGTCGCCCCACCCAAATGCTTCTCAAACCCGACGGCGGCGAACTCTACGTGATCTCTCCCGAAGCCCACGTCCTTCAGGCCATCAACACCTGGACCCACGAAGTCGGTGACACCATGCTCCTCGGCTCCGCGCCTGCCAGCGCCATCCTCACCGAGGGCGCTTCGGAAATGTACGTTGCCGATCGAGCCGCCGGCCGCGTCTTCCACGTGGACATCTTCAACCGTCGCATCATTGGCAAGCCCATCAACGTCGGCGCCGCTCCCAACGCCATGCGCTTCGATCTCCCGCAATCGGTCGCCAAGCCCTCCATGCTCCTCGTCGTCAATGAATCCTCCGGGGACCTCGCCGTCCTCCGCCTCTACACCGATTCCCTAATCACTCTAATCCCCGTAGGCAACACCCCCCAGCGCGTAGCTGTAAAACTCTTCTAACTCCCTGTGGCACAGCGATTCCTCGCGCAACACTCAGGCTTTCGCCGCACCAACACCTGGCACGGCACTGCTATCAATAGCTCCAGCACGCTCCCTCTCAGCAGCCAAGTTACAATCTGCTGTACCACCTCCGATCTGCTCCGCAGATTCAAATAGAAAATCACTCCCCACAATAACCAGAGAACGCCCCATATCCCGATCCCGTCTTTATCACACTCACTAGTTCCTCTCTAGGAAATCTTCGCGAACAACCTCGATTCACTGGAACCAGACGCCGTTCGCTTACGTTCCACAAACCAGGAGGTCGTCATGCGAAATCTTCTAGCCGTTTTCGCTTTTCTCCTTCTCACCTCGTCCTCGTCGCTCGCCCAAGACCCCGGCGCCCAAGCCGCTCAGCAGGCTATGCAGCAGGCGCAACAAGACGCGCAGCAAGCCCAGCAGTTCGCCATGCAAGCCGCGCAGCAAGCGCAGCAGGACGCGCAGCGGGCCATGCAGAACGCGACGGACGCGGCCAACACGCAGTCTTACCAGCCGTATTTCGCCCTCACCTCCACGCCAAAATTTTCCGTCAAGCCCGGCGCCTACTCTTCTCCCACAAAAGTAAAAATCACCGACGCCACCAGAGGCGCCATCATCTACTTCTACACCACCGACGGCTGGACCCCCACCTCCTCCTCTCAGCGTTACATGGGCCCGGTCACCATCTCTTCCACCACCACGCTCCAGGCCATCGCCATCGCTCCCAATTTTCAGCGCAGCTTCGTGGCAATCGGGAAATACACAATGAACAATTCCACTGTCTCGCAGCCGGTTCCCACGCAATCGCAAACTGCCGACGCCGCTCCCCAAATTCCTCCCGGCGAGAAGCTTCTTCTCCCCCAAGGCACGCCCGTGCTTCTCGCCTTCGCTGCCGACGTGAATTCTCACACCGCGTCTGTCGGCGATCAGATTCCCATGACCGTCAAGCGCGACGTCCAGCAGGACGGCGTGGTCCTCATCAAGACCGGCACGCCCGCAGTTGGCACCGTAATTCAAGTCGACAAGAACACCGCGTTCGGTCTTCCCGGCGTTCTCTCCTTCAAAGTTGATTATCTCGACCTGAACGGCACGCTTATCCGCCTGTGCGGCGAAGCGGCACGCGAAGGCGAGGCCAAGCCTCCAAACGCAGCCATCCTGATTCCCGTGGTCGGCCCGCTTACCGCACTTCGGCGGGGCACCGACGCCGTCATCAAGCAAGGCACGCCCTTTACCGCATTCCTTTATGGCGACACCCCCCTGGCTCCCGCCCCGTAGGACACGCAATCGCCCCAAAGAATTCTGTCTGCTCGTCCGCAGACTGCTCTTCCGATTTCTAGTAACTCTCGGGTACATCCCCTGCCACTATTCGTTTGTCAGCCCGCGGCGCAGGCGCAATACTCAAGTACAGAAATTCCTTCTCGGTTGAAACTTTTACAAGTCCAGCCCTAAAACGCGCGGCGAAGGCGCGGGATATTCTTGATGGGAGAGTGCGCATGAGCGACCAGTCGAAAACCGGGCCCAAGCACCAGAACGCAACCCGCGCCGCATCCAGCCGCCGGCGCTTCCTGCAAGACTCCGCGGCAGCCGCCGTCGTGGCGGGAGTTGCTCCGCGCCTGATATTCGGAAAATCCGCGCGAGCCGGAAGCCGCACGATCAAGATCGGTTTCATCGGCCCGCGCACCGGAGTACTCGCGCGTTTCGGCGAAGGCAACGATTTCGTCCTCGCCGGAATCCGCAAAGCCATTGCGGGCGGCATCGCCATCAACGGCGCGACCTATCCCGTCGAAATTCTCGAAAAAGACTCCCAGTCCGATCAGAAACACGCGGCAGAGATCGCATCCGAGCTGATCAAATCCGACCATGTGGACCTGATGGTCGCCTCGAGCACCGGCGCCACCGTCAATCCCGTCAGCGATCAGTGCGAAAAGAACGGCGTCCCCTGCATCACCACCGACGCGCCATGGCAATCCTATTTTTTCGGCCGCGGCGGCACGCCCGAAAAAGGCTTCGAGTGGACCTATCACTTTTTCTGGGGACTCGAAGACTTGATCGCCGTCTTCACGGCCATGTGGGGTTCCATCCCCACCAACAAAGTCGTCGGTGCGCTCTGGCCCAACGATCCCGAAGGCATCGCCTATTCCGACGCCAAGTTTGGTTTTCCCCCGGCGCTGCAGGCGAAAGGATTCACGCTTGTCGATCCAGGCCGCTTTGAAACTTCCACCGTCGATTATTCCGCGCATATCGCGGCGTTCAAAAAGGCCAATGTTGAAATCCTTTCCGGCGTGCTTCCTCCTCCGGCGTTCGCCACGTTCTGGAAGCAAGCCGGCGAGCAAGGCTTCAAGCCAAAGATCGCCAGCATCGCCAAAGGGATTCTCTTTCCCACGGCTGTCGAAGCGCTCGGCGATCGCGGCGCCGGCTTGACCACCGAAGTCTGGTGGTCGCCAAGTTTCCCGTTCAGTTCTGGCCTCACCGGAAAAAATTCCGCCGAACTCTGCGCCGCCTACGAAGACGAAACCAAAAAGCAGTGGACCCAGCCGCTCGGCTACCTGCACGCGCTCTTCGAGGTTGCCCTCGACGTTCTCAAGCGCACCAAGGACATCAATTCCCCCGCCGCCATTCGCGATTCCATTCTCGCCACCAACTACAACTCCATCGTCGGCCCCATCGCCTGGCACGGCCAGCCCGTCAAGAACGTCACCAGAACTCCTCTCGTAGGCGGCCAATGGATTCCCGGCTCCCAGTTCAAAGGCAGCGGCGGCCAGCATTTCAAATACGACCTGGTAATCGTCAACAACGAACACGACCCAAGCATCGGCCTCCAACGCAAACTGGAACCACTCTCCTAACATAGCGGCCACCTCCAGATGGCCCCGTCTTTGTATTTCTTGCCGTTGTAGGGCCCGTCCTTCCGAGGCGGGCCGCTCTCGTTTTTCTCTTCTCTGCTCTTCTTAGCGAACTCAGCGTCTTTGCGTTAAACTCTTCTTCTCTTTCCGTCACCGCCAGTCCTATTTACTTCCTCATCTCCCTTCGCTAGCCTGTCTCCTCCGGCGCACTCCTCCCCAGCCTGGTGCAACTGTCCGGCAAGGAGCCAACCATGTCCACGCGTGCCGTCCGCAAGACCAATCACTCGTCTGGAAAATCGCAAACGAAATCGCCCATCCGCATTGTTCCGCTTCATCCTTACGTTCGCGATGCCGCTGCGCCCGCGCCCCACCTCACCTATCGCAACGGTCCTCTCCTTACCAACGTCGAAGTCTTCACCCTCTTCTGGGGCACCGCATGGCAGGACGCCGCCAACTCGCAGCTCAGCCAGCAGATGAACTCCTTCTTCGATTTCGTCCTTACCAGCCCGCTCCTCGACCAGCTTGGCGAATACAGTGTCCCCGGAAAAGCGATCGGCCACGGCAAGCGCATCGGCACAAAAGTTCTCACCACGCCCGAGCCCGGCAAAACCGTGCAGGATTCCGCCATTCAATCCCTGATCAAAACTGAACTCACGAACGGAACCCTTCCTCCCTCCAGCGCCAACTCCCTCTACTTCGTCTTTCTCCCGCCCGGCAGCCAGGTGAAACTGGGTGGCTCTGCAAGTTGCAAGGATTTCTGCGGCTACCACGACGCAACGCCCGACGGCATCTTCTACGCGGCCATGCCCTATCCCGGCTGCTCCGGCTGTATGGGCGGACTAACGGTCTTGCCCGCGCTCACTTCCACAAGCTCGCACGAACTTTGCGAAGCCATCACCGATCCCATTCCCGGCCAAGGCTGGTACGACGACAGCAACGGCGAAATCGGCGACATCTGCGCCTGGAAAACCAAACAGCTCGGCGCCTATACCGTCCAGCTCGAATGGTCCAACACCGCCGGCAACTGCATCTGAGTCTCATTTCACGCTTGGGATTGTAGGGCCCGCCTTCTGGGGCGGGCCGCTTCCTTTTGAGTGCGAATGCGAAGCGTTCGCTTTTACGGGCTAAGCCAACCACCCAAACCTTCCCCCAATCACCACCCCTCCACAAAGAAAATCTTCCCTTTGCCCCAGCAAAAACTCCCGGTGTATCATCTCCCCGGCTCCCGCACCCAGGGGACACACTCAACCATCGTTCCATCCCAACAGGAGAAACCATGAAGATTTCGCGAGCAATTCTCGGCGCAACACTGCTCACCGCTTCCGCCGTATACGCCGCCACGCGCCCTGTTCCCTCCCAGGACGTCGTCAAAGTCGCCGGGGACAGCCACACGGTCATCTTCGAGAACGATCAGGTTCGCGTCCTCGCCGTCCACTTCAAGCCCGGCCAGGTCGCGCCAATGCATTCGCATCCCGCGAACGTCTCTTATTTTCTGACCGATGGAAAATTGAAAGTCACCCTGCCGGACGGCAAAGTGATCGAACGCAGTCCCAAAGCGGGCACCGCGGGCTGGAGTGACGCCGTCACCCACGCCGCCGAAAACATAGGCACCACCGACTTCCAGCAAGTCCAGGTCGAACTAAAGCCGCAACCCACAAAGTAGTCCGCCGCATCCACCAGCACTCTACATGCAAACTCTGTCATTCTTCGCATCCCGATTCTGATCGTATTCTTACCTATACGAGCGCCATCCCGTACTTCTCTTCGGGGCCTTGCTTTCCTGCTTTTGAAACATCACCCGCACAACATACCAAGCCTTGGCGCCATCCAAGGGGCGAATCGGCAAGAGGTTCAAAGCAGCAACAAATAGGCTGTAGTATCCCAAAACTCCCATGGCCACATTTAGAGGAGTGAATCGGGTAAATCCGAAAACGCTGAGATAAATCACCAGTGGCAGACCCACCGTCGCTTGCATTGCTACTCCACCCCATGCAATCACACCCAGCAATATCACGCAGCCAACTAAAACTAACGACCAATGCAGGCACACCCCGACTCCTCGAACCTGCATCACCTCAGTAAATTTTTTCAGTGGAAACGAAGAGGGTCCCATGGGCAGCACCATCTCACGGATCAAACCAAAACTTGATCGTCACCGTCACCTTCGACGGCACCGGCCTCCCGCCCTGCGTCGCCGGCACATACTCATACTGCCGCAGCGCGTCCATCGCCACCTGCCGGAACTGCGCCGGGCCCAGCAAAACCTTCATCGCACCGACGCGCCCCTGCTTGTCGACTTCCGCCTCTATTCGCACATCTCCCGTGATGTAATTCCGCATCGCATCCGGCGGATAGATCGGCTGCACGGCCCTCAGCAATTTCGCCGGCAGGATCGGCAGATCGGAAACGGAAACCTCCGGCGCAACCGGCACCGGCGCCGATTCCCCGCTCGTCTGCGCTTTCCCATGATTCTTTCCTGATTTCTCCGCCGGTTTTCCCGCACCCTTCTTCGCGGAAGCCGTCGCCCGCGTCCCGGGCTTTTCCGCCAACGCCGCTCTCTCCGCGGGTGACTCGTTCCCTGGCGAAACAATCGGCGAAATCACTGGCGGCGCTGCCGCTGGCGAATTGGGCATCGCGCCAGCTGCTGCAGGCCGCGCCGGCTCTGGAATCACATTCATTGCGCTCGGCGCGGAATTACTCACTGGCGCGCCGCCAATATTTCCCGCCGGTTGCGCGGTCGTTCCACTCGCGCTGCCGGTTTCACTCACTGGCTTCGTCGCAGTCTCAGCATTCGCCGCAACACTCGCCTTCGGTGCCCGATGCAAGAACGGCAGCATGTTTTTGTACCACGCGCCGGTGCCTGCCACGATCGCCACCGCCAGCACAACACCACCAACCAAAAGTTCCCGCTTACCCGCACCCTTCGGCTCAGGCCGGTAAATGTTGAACGGATCGTTCGGGTCCACATGCTTCGGCACGCGTGAAAAGTCCAGCGCTGGTTTCGGCAGCAAATCCTCCAACGGATCGATCTCTGCTTGCGCGGCCGCCTCCGCGTTCGCCGTATGCGGAAATGGTGGCGGCGCAGACCGCAGGCCCGCACTCGGCAGCTTCATTCCGACCGTCGCCGGCGCGCTTCCGCCTTCCACGTTCGCAGGTTCGGCCTTCTTGCGCGACTCTTCTTCCAGCTTCTGCTTCGTCTCGATTTCCGCAGCTGACCAGGGCACCGCTTCCGTTTTCGCGCGTTCTGCCTTCTTGCTTGCCTCCTCTTCCGCCTTCTGCCCGGCCTCGATTTCCCCCGCCGACTGCGCAGCCACTTCCGCTTTCGCGCGCTCCGCTTTCTTCCGCGCCGCTTCTTCCGCTTTCTGTTTCGCCTCGATCTCCGCCGCCGACCGCGCCGCCGCTTCCGCCTCTGCCAATCTCCGCGTCACCGATTCCTTGTCTTCCGGCGCTTGTTTCCCTCGCAACTCCTCCAACTGCGCCTTGAGCACCGCCACTTCGTCCTTCAACTGCGCCACGTCCTCACTCTTCGGCGCGGCCACCGGCTCGTTGGGATCGTCTTCCGTCGTCTCTTCCGCTTCCACCGCTTCCGCTGCGGGAGGAACTTCCGAGCTATCCGGCTGCGACGGAAACGAAACGCCCCAAAAATTCTCCTCCGGCTCCGTGAATTCCAGTTCTACGAAGCACGACGTCGGCCTATGGCTCCGCTTGTGCACCACCTGGCAAACCACTTCTTTCTTTGATCGTTTTTCTGTGAGAAACAGCAGTTGGCCGACGGTCACCGCGGCGGAAAGCTGAATCACAGCTCCGTCTTTAAACACCAGCACCGTGGTGGTTTCTTCCGTGAAAAGTTCGCGCTTGTCCTTCGACGACACCGGACGCGCCCCGGCCACGCTCACCGGCAATTCCAGCGCAACGGGATTCGCCCGCATCGGCCTTTGCGGCGCTTCCGCGTTGCCCTTTTTCCGTTCCTTCGCGTTCACGTCCGTTGCGGATGACACTCGTTCGCCTCTGCTCGCCCTTCCCTCAAGCTCTGCTCCGCCGCGCAAGCATACACTTTGTGCACACGTAAATTCTCCCTCCGCTGAACAGACTTCCCCGCCTGCGCCAGGGTCCACGCCTTCTTAGTTTTTCAAGAGAATCCGTCTTTCGCCATAGACCGGGCCCCCCATCGGTGCCCAATCAGTAGCGTCTCCCTCTCGGCACTTTCCCGCTCCGCACTTGCTGCTTTACGGCTCCGCCGGCCACGCCGAGTGCTCTTCTCCCAGTTGCACGTCGAAAAATCCCTCCGCCGGAAGCACGTCAATCGGCAGCCCGCCGTGCCACAGCGCCACACCCACCGTGAATCTCGTCCTTCCTTTCAAGTCCAGCATGTCGCGATTCACGGCCACTTCCAGATGCCTCTGGTACGCCACTTCGGTCAGTTCTTTCGGATTCAGCAGGCATACATTGCCCTTCTCCACCGAATATTCCCTTACCCGCCCGCGGTCCGTGTGCACCACCACCGCCACTTCTTCTTTCGCGCCGATAACGATCCGGAACTCCGCGTCCTCCAGTTCCGCGATGCTTTCGGGGAAGCAATCCACGCGCAGCACAAAACGCTCTTCCTCAAACCCGTATCGCAGTTCTTTCAGGAAGAATACCCGCCCGTGCATCGAGCCGCCTCTGCGCTCCGGCGAATACACTCCCGCCCCCAGCCACTCGAAATAGCTCGAATCGATGCCGTCCACCTTCACTTTCAGGAACGTCGAAGGGTACAACTGGTACGCCCTCTCCGGCATTCGCTTGATCGGCTTCGCCAATTCTTCCGGCGCCGATTGTCCCAAAGCCAGGTAAACTCCGGTCAGATGCTTCCGGTAAAGCGCGTCGAACTCCGCATCGTTCGCCGTGCTGTGTTCCGGCCCATACCACCAGCACCAGTCGCTGCCCTCCGCGGTCAACAACGATTCCTGCGCCTCTTTCAATGCTTCCTTCGTCGGCGCCTTTTCCCGGCCCTTTTCCCGCGCGTCCGCCGCCTTGCCGTATGCTTCGCGCGCGTCCCATAGCAAATCCCACGCAGCCACGTCTTCCGGATGCCCGATCCACACGTCGAAATTCGCATTGATCCACGAAGCTGGAAAGATCGTGCTGGTCGTCGAAATGTCTCCTGCGGCCGCGATCGCCTCGCTCGCCGTCAGCGCGCGGAAATCCGTGTCGCTCGCGATGCGCTGATAAAACTCGCGCAAAAATTCTCGCCCATTCCCCGGGTAATACTCCCACGCGTTTTCGCCGTCCAGGAAAATGCACACCGTCAGCGGCTTCGCGCTCTTTACGTTGTCTCCGATGTAGCGCAGCCTGCCGTGCAAATCCGCCGCAGCAGCTTTGCTGTCCATCCGGCTATAGACAAATCCCACCAGGTCCGAAATGTGGTGATCACGGAAGAGTCCCGTGATTCCCGTGCTCGCCATCTGCAATCGCCACGGCTGGTACAGTTTGTCGGCGCTCGCCGCGATCCCCGACGAGTCTCGGAAAAATCCCACGTTCAGCGTGCGTCCCAGCACACCCTCATCGGTTCCGAACCACTGAAATCCTTCTTCCGCCGCGATCGCCATCGACTGGTCGGAGACCGACCCTTCGCTCGGCCACAATCCCACCGGCTTTGCCCCGAACACCCGCTCGTGATATTCCTTCGCCCGCCGCAACTGCTCGCGCGCGTCTTCCGGATGCCGGTACGCCCGCCTCGGCAGCGGCGTCCCCGGATTCGCCACCCGTGCAATGTCCGAATCGCAGATCAGCGGCAGGATCGGATGGTAATACGGCGTAGTGCTGAGTTCGATCTGGCCGCGCGCCGCCGCCTCGCGGTACGCCGGCAACACCAGCCCGAGCAGCTCCAGTTGCTTGGCCTTCAATTCCGTTTTGTCTTTTTCCGTGAAGTCTTTTCCTCGGTTCGCCAGCCGGCACACAACCGGATCCTTCGTGAACCAGGCTTCCTCCATCCACGCCAGTTGCGAGAGAACCTGTAGATCCCGCCAGTCCCTTGCGCGAAATGTGATCAGCGCCTGCGCGCCGCTGGCCGCCCGCGACCAGTCAAACAGTTCCAGAAATCTTGGCCACCGCGTCAGCAGCCGCTCGTGATTCACCTGAAACGCCCGCGCCAGAATCTCGGCTTTGTCTTCCCGCGTCAGCTCGTCCGCATGCTTGAACACCAGCTCGAACCACGGCTCCTTGAAATTCCCACTCGCATACTCTTCCAGTTGCATGCACAGCGCCGGCACCATATTGAATGTCGCGTGGAAGCCCGGCACTTCCTCCATCAGCTTCACCATGCCGTAGTAATCTTTCGTGGCATGCAAGCGCGTCCACGGCAGCACATACTGCCCCGTCTCCGGATCGCGATATTGCGGCTGATGCATGTGCCACAGCACCACCAAATGAATCCGATTCATCCCCTGGCAACTCCTGCCTTTGTATGACGCTTTCGCCCCGGCTGGCTAGCAGTCCCTCACTCAGAGCCTACAGTCGACAGCTGACAGCCCACAGTCCATAAGACCTAGCCGTTAGCTGTCGGCTGCGAACTTCCCACTCTCTCCCCATGTTACACTGCCCCTTCCCGTCATGCGCATCCTCGATCGCTACATTGTTCGTGAAATCGTTCGTCACGCGTTTCTTGGCCTCCTCATCTTCACCTTCGTTCTCTTCGTCCCCAAGCTGGTTCGCCTCATGGAACTCTTCGTGCGCCACTCCGGCTCCGGCTCGCAAATCCTCGCCCTTTTCCTCTGTATCATCCCCAGCATTCTGGTTTTCACCATTCCCATGGCCGTGCTCATTGGCGTCCTCCTCGGGCTCGGCCGCATGTCCATGGACAGCGAGATCATCGCGCTCACCTCACTCGGCATCAGCCGCAAACGCATCCTCGTTCCCGTCGGGCTGCTCGCCGTTGCCGGCGCGGCTCTCACCCTCCTCATGACCGTCGTGCTTGCCCCGCACAGCCTCCGCGCCTTTCGCGACATCGAGGCCGGCCTCATCGCGTCGCAAATCTCGTTCCAGGTGCAGCCCCGCGTCTTCGACGAGCGCTTCCCCCACATGGTCCTCTATATCAACGACGTCTCCGCCAGCGGCACCCACTGGCACGGCGTTTTCCTCTTCGAAACCGGCGCGGAAAGCGGCTCGCGAATTACTCTCGCCGAAGGCGCCATCGTCATCGCCGAACCCTCCGCCGGAAAACTCGAACTTCATCTCAACAGCGGCACTACCCACGAATTCCAGCGCGAAAATCCCGATCAATATTCCGTCACCGCCTTTGAACGTAGCGACTGGCCCATCGAATTCACATCTCTCGATGCGGACAAGGTTCGCGTCCTCAGCAATCCCGAGCGCTCGCTCACCGACCTGTGGCACGATCGCGGCCCACGCTGGCGCGATGCCCGCGTCGAACTGTATCAGCGCTTCGCGTTTCCCTTCGCATGCTTCGCTTTCGCCTTGATCGCCGTGCCTCTCGGTGCGCAGCCCCGCCGCGGAGGACGCGCTGCCGGCACGCTTCTCTCGGTCCTCATCATCGCCGGATACTATCTGTTGTTCATCATGGGCGCCGGCCTCGCGCGCCAGGGCATCGTTCCGCCCGCCGTCGGCATATGGGCCGCCAACTTCATCCTCGTTCTCGCCGGCCTCGCGCTTCTTCCCCGCATGGAACGCTATTGGAGCGAGCCTTCTCCTCTTTCCTTCTTCGCGCGCTTCATGGCCTGGCGCCGCCTGGTTCGCCAGCGCCGCATGCGTGCAAAGGCGCGCATCGCCCCCCGCAAAGAGAATGGCGAGGCCGTTCACGAACCGTTTCCGCTCACTTCCTCCAACTTTCCTTCCATCATTGACATCTACATGCTCCGCCGCCTGTCCTACTATTTCCTGCTCGTTCTCGGCGCGTTCATCCTGCTCTTTGAAACCTTCACCTTTTTCGAGCTTCTCGACGACATCGCGCGCCACCGCATCCCATTCCTGGTTGTCGTGGATTATTTCCGCTTCTTGATTCCCTATCTCGTCTACCAACTCACACCGCTCGCCGCTCTCGTCGCCACACTCGTCACGCTGGGCGTGCTCAGCAAAAACAACGAAATCGTCGCCTTCAAGGCCAGCGGCATCAGCCTCTACCGCCTTGCGCTTCCGCTGCTCCTCGCCGGCCTGGTCCTGGCCGGTGCTCTCCTCGTTCTCGATGACACCTATCTCCCGTATGCCAACCAGCGCCAAGACGCGCTTCGCAACCAGATCAAAGGCAAGCCCGCGCAAACCTACACCCGCCCGCAACGCTGGATTTTCGGGGAAAGTTCCAAGGTCTACAACTACGACATCTTCGATCCCAAGCAAAAACTCTTCGGCGGCCTCAGCGTCATCGAACTCGATCCCGTCACTTTTCAGATGAAGCGCCGTGTCTTCGCCAACCGCGCGCAGTGGCTGGACACCGAAAAAACTTGGGCCCTCGAATCCGGCTGGGTCCGTGATTTCGCCGGCGGCACCGTCGTGAAATACACGCCGTTCAAAGTCGATTACTTGCCCGAACTCGTCGAGCCGCCCTCCTATTTCAATCGTGAAGTGATTCAGGCGTTTCAGATGAGCTGGCGCGACCTTCGCCATTATATCGACGGCCTGCAAAGCGCCGGGTTTGACGTCTCTTCCCTAACCGTTCAGTGGCACAAAAAAATCGCCTACCCGCTCATCGCGCCCGTCAGCATGTTGCTTGCGATTCCCTTCGCGATTCTCGTCGGCAGCCGTGGCGCGATCGGTGGCGTCGCGCTCGGCGTCGCCATCGGCATCTGCTACTGGGCCGTAGCTGCCCTACTCGAAGCCATGGGCGGCATCGGCCAACTCCCCCCAATGCTAGCCGCATGGTCCCCCGACCTCGTTTTCTTCTTCCTCGGCATCTACTTCTTCCTAAAAATGCCCACCTGATTCCCGCGCTCCGCCTCCATTAAAATCATCTAATGCCATTGGTACTTGGACTTCTGCGCCCGCGGCTTTATGCTCATTCCGCCCCAAGATTTGAAATAGTTCGCGTCGACCTCTCCGTCCGCGCCAGGGCAGCACCATGCAGAAAACTTGAAAAACGCACCAGTCGGTAGCGCGCGTTCCATTGTTCAATGCACCGGCCGCGTCGTCCGTAAAAGCCAACCTCCGAACGGCGACATCGGCTACGGCGTGCAATTTGAAAACCTGCTCACCTTCCAGCGGGCCTAGGTCCCGCACGCCGTCACTTCACCGCCTCCATCCGGTACCTCTCCCACTTGAAGCCGCCACCCCTTTTCTCTCAGCTTTGTGGCAGGTGGACCGGAAGGCCAAACTGTGCTCAGTTTTTTCCTTTTTAGTTTTTAGTTTGTAGTCTCGAGTCGTCAGCCAATAGCCGCTAGCCATTGGCCGCGAACGATCGGTTTTCAGCTAAGGGCTACCTGCTAACCGCTTTCGTCCAGCTTCCACAAGATCTTCCTCACCATCCCCAGAAGCACTTCCGCGTCCGCCGCCTCCATCGAAAACCGCCGCAGCATCCGCCGTAATTTCTCTTCCGCCGTCGCCTCTCCCCGTGCCGCAATATAACCGCTCTTCCTCAACGCCTCCAGCAGAGCCTCCCCAATCCGCTCCACCGTCTCCATCTCTGCAAGCTTTTCCCTCTTTCCCATCTTGGGTGCCGCACCCTTGGGGTTTAAGGGTGCGGTTTTTTCCCCTCTTCTCTGTGACCTCGGCGGCACCTCCGCGCCCTCTGTGGTAATTCTTTCTCTTCTCCCGACTTCATAGATCACCACCGCCGCCGCCTGCCCCAGATTCATCGAGCGGTGCTCCACTCGCGTCGGTATCCGCATCAACCAGTGGCAATAGCTCAAATCCTCGTTCGACAATCCCCACTTCTCCGACCCAAACAAAACCGCTACCCGCCCCGTCTCCATCCGCTTCCCGATCAACCGCGCACCCTCCTCCAATCCCCGCAACGGATGCTTCATCTCCCGGTTTCCCACCGCCGTCGTTCCCACCACCAGCGAGCAATCCGCCACCGCCTCCGCCAAATTTGCAAACTCCTTCGCCCGCGCCAGCAACTCTCCCGCGCCCACCGCCGACTTCGCCTCTCTCCACGCTTTCTCGTATGGCCGCACCGCACGCAATTCCGTTGCCCCGAAATTGCTCATCGCCCGCGCCACTGCCCCCACATTCAGCGGATTCCGCGTCCCCACGAGCACCACACACAAATTTTTCATTTCCCCGCTCATCGCTTGCATAAATCTTTTTGCAAACACGGAATAATTTCACCGTCAGACTGCAAACTTCGAAGTAGTATCTTAGCCTTATGCCACTGTTCAACACTCCAAAATCGGAGAACTACCCGCGCAAGTGGTCGGAGATGTCCCTCGACTTCAAGCTAATGTTCGTCTGGCAAGGTTCCATGATGATTCTCTTCATGACAGGGAGCAATTTCACCATCCGTCAGGACTCAGCTTCGCCGCGATTCTGATGGCTGTGCTTTTCTCTGTCTCGATGAAGAATCGCCTCTTGAAAGGTTGGCATTGGCAGCCTGTCGAATCAAAGCAATTCGTCTGGGCCGCCGGATCTCTTCTTTTCACTGGCGTCTTTCTCTATGCCGCTTCTCCTCTGTTCTCTCCGTTGAATCCGGGCTTCTTCCCCTGGTACCTGTTTGGTTTTGGACTCGGCCTTATGAACGCGTTTTCCTCAATCGGGCTCGTCCGCCAGTCGGAATCCCAATTTATGGCGGACTGTCATACAACTGCTACGCAGGTTCCAGCGGCAGCGCCAACCCCTGAGCCAGCCGATCCTGCCTGGCAGCGATTCCTTCGCGGCGCGTTCACCCTCGCTTTTATGGCGGTTTGGCTAACTGGAGTGACGTTTTTCTATTTACACGGCAAGGCTATCCGCAATGGTTCGCCAGTCCCCACGGCAACGCAGACGGATCCTATATCCGAACACGGTGGCGCCGTCTGCGTTACCCATAAAGAAAAAGTCCTGGATGATTGCTTGTTGACGATTTCAATGATCGGCGTACCGTCGGTCATTGCCGCCGGCGCCATTCTGCATTTTCTAATGGGAGTAAAACTCTCTTTCCGAATGCCCCGACCCTGGAGGAATACTGGAACCGAAAAGCCTGAGGACTGCCTCGTGGAAGTTTTCCCTCTTACTGATTACCGATAACTGATTACTTTCTTTCCCTACCTCACCACGCCCTTCGCCACAAACACCCGCTTCATCGGCCGCGCGCCCGCCGCCGGGAACGCCATGCTCCAGAAATTCCCCTCCGGGCAATGCAGCTCAAACGCTCCGTGCAGCTTCCCGTCTTTGCCCAAACGCACGGACACAATGCGGCACGTCGCCTTGCGGTTGTTGAACTCATTCAGCATCTGAAATCTATGCCCCACTGGCAGCGGCCCTTCCAACAGGATGACACCTCCATGCTGGCTCACGGAAATCGTCCGCGTCGAGAATTTGAACGGCACGTTGCTCTCGCTCACGCCGGTGACTTCCATCTGGATGCTGACCACAGCGCGCGCCGTCCTGCGCCTTTCAATACTCCGGCAGTGCATGATTGCCATCCGTTTTTCCTCCGGCTGTCGTTCCGATTCGTGCCCTCAACTTCCCGCCGCCGCGCGGGGACCCGGAGTCGACACCACCGGCGCGAACCGCTTCCCGTCACCCTGAATATTACCGGCAATCTTCTCGGTTGCGAATAGCAGGGCGGTACCAATTCCACAGGGCGTTTCTAGTACTTTTTTACCAGCACCTTTGCGCCCCTTTTGCTCTCCACCCCAGTAGCCCTTTAGTACAGTAGCCTCGCGATACCCTCTCTTCTATAATTTCAGCATGTCCCAAAAACACTTGCGCATGTCCTTTGGAATCTCCGGTCTGCTCGCCCTGCTCGCTCTGGCCCTCTCCACCTCTTCTTGCGCCCAAACGGAGGCCTCCGGGTCTTCCGCCCAACCGGACGAGGTGATGCAGTCCATCCGCGATTATGGCCGCGGCCACCAGGCCATTCACTCAACGGTCAACCCGGCAAAGCCGGACCAACTCGATATGCCATATCGCGATCACATCCGAAGCGTATTGTTTCAGGAGGACTTCGCCCAGCTGGAAAGAATCGCCAAACAGAATCGCGTTGAGAAGGGTCGCCTCGTCGGAGGCTCATGGAAGGTCGTTGGATTTTACGGCGGCACTAGCGCGCCAGGCAACGAGGGTGTATCGCCGGATTCAGATTGGCAACTGCTCCTCGCCAAGCTGCAGAAATGGCTCGCCGCGAATCCAGATTCCGCAACAGCTCGGATTGCCCTTGCTTATTTCTACGTGAACTACGCTTGGAGAGCCCGGGGGGCAGGTCTGGCCGACACAGTTGAAGACTCTCAATGGAAAGTCTTCAACCAGCGAAATGCCCGAGCCAAAAGCATTCTTCTCGAAGTGGCCACTTTTGAGGAGAAAGATCCCTTTTGGTACCACCTGATGCAATTACTTGCTCGACATGAAGGTTGGGACAAAGCCCAGGCGAGTGAGTTATTCGAGCAAGCCATCGCCTTCGAGCCTGGTTATTACCACTATTATATGGAGCAGTCCCGCTTCCTCCTGCCCCAATGGTTCGGCGAGCCCGGCGACATCCAGGCTTTCGCCAATGATACCGTCCGACGCGTTCCGGAGCCTGACGGTTCCATGCTCTATTTTTGGATTCTTACTTCTGAGGTTTGTTACTGCAAGGAAGGTATCGGAGCCCTAGGTCAAGCGGATTATCCGAAACTTCGGCAGGGTTACGCCAACATCAGTAAATTCTACGGCCTCTCAAACCTGAACGCGAATCGCTTCGCCTTCATGGCGAGCGTCCTTGTGGACAAGCCTTCGGCACACCAGGCGTTCGCCTCCATTGTCAAGATGGACGAAGATATTTGGGGCAGCGAACAGAATTTCGAGCAGTTCCGGATGTGGGCCAACGCGCCATAGCTCAATCCAGTTCGCTCCGTTTCATTTTCTGCTGAGTCGTAAGCGCTCGCCGCTTTCCTGACCTACAACGGGAATACAAATCCCCCTGTGCCGACGGGCTCTTGCCCATTCTCCCTTTTCCCTTTTCCATTTTCCTTTTTCCATTCTTTAGCGATTGACACTTATTGCTCCGCTGACTTACCTTTCCCGCGTCGCCCCTTATGCCTCCCCCGCAGCATTACGACGCCATTGTCATCGGCTCCGGCCAGGGCGGGACTCCCCTTTGCCAGGCCCTAGCCAACGCCGGCCTGTGCAGCGCGCTGATCGAAAAAATTCACGTCGGCGGCACTTGCATCAACGAAGGCTGCACGCCCACCAAGACCATGGTCGCCAGCGGCCGCGTCGCCTATCTCGCCCGCCGTGGCGCCGATTACGGCGTTCACACCGGCGCCCTCCGCATCGCCATGGAGCGGGTCCGTAAACGCAAGCGCGACATCGTGATTTCCTTCCGCTCCGGCGGCGAGCGCCGTATCGCCAAAACCAAGAACCTCGATCTAATTTATGGCCAGGCTTCGTTCATCGGCCCTAAGTCCATCATGGTCCACACGCAAAAGCGTGGCGACCTCCACTTCACCGCCGACCGATTTTTTATCAATGCCGGCTGCCGTCCCGCCATTCCCAACATTCCCGGCCTTTCGGACGTTCCCTATCTGAATAGCACTTCGATTATGGAACTCGCCAAAGTTCCCACCCATCTTCTCGTTCTCGGGGGAGGCTATGTCGGCCTGGAATTCGCGCAACTCTTTCGCCGCCTCGGCAGCAAGGTCACGATCCTACAAAGCGCCGCGCAACTCCTCGGCCGTGAAGACCAAGACATCGCGGAAGCCGTCGTCAGCATCCTCCGGGAAGACGGCCTCCAGATTCACCTCAGCTCCACGGTTGAAAAAGTCTCCCGCTCGCGCAATCGCATCAGCCTGAAATTCCGCACCGCCGGAAAATCCCGCAATGTCGAAGGCACGCATCTCCTGGTAGCCACGGGACGCATTCCCAACTCCGACACGTTGAATCTTCCCGCCGCGGCAATTGCCACCGATTCTCACGGCTTCATCCGCGTCAACGAAAAGCTCGAAACCTCCGCGAAAGACATCTTCGCCCTCGGCGACATCAAAGGCGGCCCTGGCTTCACGCACATTTCCTACGACGATTTCCGCATCCTGCGCACCAACCTGCTCGAAAAAGGCAGCGCCTCCACCGCTAATCGCCTCGTGCCCTACACCGTCTTCATCGACCCGCAACTCGGCCGCATCGGCCTCTCCGAAGCCGAAGCCCGCGCGCAAAATCGCGCGATCCGCGTCGCCAAAATGCCGATGAGTTACGTCGCGCGCGCCCTCGAAGTCGACGAATCCCGCGGCTTCATGAAAGCCATCGTCGACGTCTCCACCAACCAGATCCTCGGCGCCGCCGTCCTCGGCCTCGAAGGCGGCGAAATCATGGCCCAACTCCAAATCGGCATGATGGGTCAACTCCCCTACACCACGCTCCGTGACGCCGTTTTCGCACACCCCACCCTCGCCGAATCCCTCAACAACCTCTTCTCCAAATTCCAGGATTAATCCGCCACGCCTTTTCCCGGTGGGTACTTCATGGAACCCTCTACGTACCTGCGAGTTCAAAACATCGTTCATACCGAAAACGACAAGGGTGACCACGGCCGTCGGCTGCGTTGTAGCCGGGCCCGGACAACGGAGCACAGATCCGTCTCCAGCTGAGCAGTAGCGGCATCGATCTGCCGAAGCCGGCGGTCATCCCGTGTTTCAAAATAATGACCGATAAACGCCGCGATGGGAGACTTGCATGGCACAGCTATTCCTCGCTGTACTCTTGGGTTTCTCAGCGTTCTCTTCGCTCTTCCTCTGCCGCCTCTGTGTTAAATCCTTGCTATTCGCATTGTCCTTCACTCACCAAATCCGTACGCGCTCCGCAGGGGGCAGATACAGCTTCTCACCACTTTGGAAATTACAATTAGAGGCGTTACTATACATCACAATTAGTGCCCTTCGGAGGTCGCTCATGCGGCGCTCTATCCCTGTAGAAATTTCCAGTTTTCGAGCTGCAGCGGGTCAACGGCTGCCGCCTTTGACGAACTGTCTTGCCTTGACCATCTCCGTCCTATTTGTTTCTTGCTTCTCTTTTGCACCGGCGGCGGTTGCGCAACAGGCAGGAGCTCCGGCGACAGACGTGAGCAACTTACCTAGGCCCATCAACGACACTTTTGATAGGGTGCAAGTGCGCGACCTCCGTGAAAAGGCCCCGGCGGGAGAAAAGAAAAACGAAACAGAAGATAGCTGCTTGCTGCCGCCTCTAACTCTTGTACACCGTCCCGTTGTAGCCGCCACGACCCTGGCGGTCCCGCCAAAAGCCAAGAAGGAGTACAACGAAGCATGCGCTGCTCTAAAAGACAAGAAAACCGAGATCGCCGAGAAGCACTTGCGCATGGCTGTACAGTTATATCCCAACTATTCCGTTGCCTGGGTAACGCTGGGCCAAATGCTAGCGGCAGAAAACCATGCAGAGGATGCCCGCAACGCGTGTGCCCAGGGGTCAGCCGTTGACCCGAAATACGTGCCTGCATACCTTTGCCTGGCAGAAATTGCCGCGAGGGCGAAGGTGTGGGGCGACGTGCTGCAATTGAGCGGTCGGGCGATCGATCTTGACCCAAGCACGACTGCTATATCCTATGAATACAATGCCGCAGCCAATCTGAGAACCAACCAGCTTGACGCCGCGGAAAAAAGCGGGTTGCGGGCGCTCTCCATCGATAAGGACAACAGCGATCCGCGAGCGCACTTTCTGCTGGCGCAAATCTACGAAGCGAAGGGTGACAGGACCAACGAAATCGCGCAATTGCGAGAGTACCTGAAGTTTGCCAAGGATCCAGAGGACGTAGCCGCGGCGAAGCAGTTTTTATCGCAAGTGGAACAGTCCGCTGTCGGCGCCGGAAATCCGGCGAGCAAAAAGGAACAGGAAATACTAGACTCCCATTCTGAGCTGGCGGCGGACGAACATCGAAAGACGGAAGTAGCAAGCGAGAGCAGGCCTGCCGCTGACAACCTCAGCCCGTCCCCACCTGGCGGCGATGCCTTGCAGGCATGCCGACTTGATGAAGTGCTGCCAATGGTCGAGCGTCGAGTTCAGGAATTTGTCGAGAACGTGCAGAGATTTACAGCCACCGAATCTCTGGTACTTGAGTCGTTCAGTGGCTCGGGCCAAGTCGCTAGATCGGAGCGTCGGCAATACGACTACGTCGTGTCCATCGAAGGATCCATTCCCGGGATGCTCCAAGTGAGTGAATTTCAGAATAGCCGGTCCTCCTCAGAAATGCCCGGACGCGAGATTGTGACGAAGGGGTTGCCGGCGCTGGTATTGATCTTCCATCCATTTTACGCTGGGGACTTTTCGATGGAGTGTGAGGGCTTGGCCAGTTTGAACGGCAAACCGGCGTGGCAAGTCCGATTTCGCCAACGCGAGAACAAGCCGAGCAGAATTCGCTCCTATAGTGTGGGTTCGACCGGTCGAGCATACCAACTCAATCTGAAGGGCCGGGCCTGGTTTATGGCCAGCAACTATCAAATCCTCAGGCTGGAAACCGATCTCATCAAGCCCATACCGGAAATTCAGCTCGGGGTGGACCATACCTCGGCGGAATATGGTCCTGTGCACTTTCGAAGCCGGGGAATCGACATCTGGCTTCCGCAGGCTGCCGATTTGATTTGCGAAAGAAAAGGAAAACGGCGTCACGAACGAATCACCTTCAGTGATTATTTCTTGTTCGCGGTGGATAACAAGCAAGAGCTGGCTTCTCCAAAGATCCGGGAATGTCAGCCGAGCATTGACAAACGTGAGACCACCGAGGTTGGAGCCTGCCCGAACAACTTTTTCGGTTCGCCGACCGTTCGGAACTGACTCCTGCTTTATAGAATGTGGAACAACTCGGTGGTGAAGGCATGGGTGCTGTACAAGCAGCTACCAAATCCTCACCCGCTCCGCCGGAGAGAGATACAACTTCTCCCCCTCCTTCACTTGAAACGCCGGATACCACGCGTCAATATTCCGCACCGTGTCCGTACGGTATTCCGACGGCGCATGCGGATCCGTCATCACCTGCTGCCGCAGCGAGCCTTCTCGCGGCTTGTTCGCGCGGGTCTGCCCATACGCCAGGAAAAATTGCTGATCGCCGTTGAAGCCCGCCTGCTCCGGCGGTGTCTTTCCCGCCAGCGCCGCGTGGTATGCGTCGTACGACGCCGCGATGCCCGCCACATCGGCGATATTTTCGTCCAGCGTTTGCTTGCCATTCACGGCCAGGTCCGGAAACGGCTTGTACGTGTCGTACTGCTCCGCCAGTTTCTGCGTCGAAGCCTCAAAGTGCGCCAGGTCCGCCGGCGTCCACCAGTTCCGCACCCGGCCCTTCGCATCGAACGCGGCACCCTCCGCGTCAAACGTGTGGCTCACCTCGTGCCCGATCACCGCTCCAATCGCACCGTAGTTAAATGCGTCCGACGCCTTCGCATCGAAAAATGGTGGCTCCAGAATCGCGGCCGGAAAGTTCATCGCATTTTGTAGCGGCAGATTCACCGCGTTTACCGTCTGGGGCGTCATCGACCATTCGTGGCGATCCACCGACTTTTCCAGGCGCGCGATTTCTCGGGTGTACACAAACAAACTCCCGCGCCACAGATTTCCGAAAATGTCGTCGGCCTTGACCTCGTAGGCCGAGTAGTCCTTCCAGTGCTCCGTGTACCCGATGCCCACATACAGCGTGTTCAGCTTCGCTTTTGCCTCCGCCTTGGTGGCCGGGTCCATCCATGTCAGCGCGTCAATCCGTTTGCGGAACGCTTCCTCGATATTCGACACCATCTTTTCCACGCGCGCTTTCGATTCCGGCGGGAAATATTGCGTTGCGTACATCTGCCCGACGGCATCGCCGAGCCACAAGTTCACCGTGACCACCGCCCGCGCCCAGCGCGGCCGCTGCTCCGTCGTTCCCTGCAGCGCCTTCCCGAAAAACGCGAATCGCTCGTCGGCAAACGACTTTGGCAGCACGCCGCCATAGGCCTCGATCACGTGATACGCCAGCAGGTCCTTCCACGTCTCCAGCGGCTCCGACGCCACCAGCGCCGATTCGCCAGCAAACGCGCCAGGCTGCCAGACGATGAAGTTTTCCTGTTTCTCGAGTCCGGCGCCACGGAAATATTCGGCCCAATCCAGCCCCGGAGCCTTCGCGGCAAACTCCGTTCGCTTCCACGGGTTGTTTGCCTTGTGCACATCCTCGTTTTCCGCCAGCGTAAGGTGCTTCTCCGCAATCGCATGCTCCAGCGCCACAATCTTCGCCGCGCGCGCTTCCGCATCCGAAAATCCCGCCAGCTTCAGCATCGCCGCCACATGCGCCTGGTACGCCGTGCGCAGATTCTTCATGCGCTCGTTCTGCCCCGTGTAGTATTCGCGGTCCGGTAGTTGCAGCCCGCCCTGCATCAAGTAGGCCGCATAGTGCTCCGAATCGTTGAAGCCTGGCGCCACCCACAACCCGAACAGATTCGCGGTGTGAAAATTCGTGTTGTTCAGCGCGTCCACATCCGCGCGCAAAGTTTTTCCCAGCGCAAACGCCAGCGCCTTCTTGTCGTTGATCGCAGCGATTTCCCTCAAGTGCGGTTCCAGCGGCGCCAACCCCTTAGCTTCAATCCCCGCCTCGTCCACGTACGATTTGTACAGGTCCGCAATCTTCTGCGTGTTCGTTCCCGCCGGCGCGTTAGCCTTCACCGCTTCGTCGATCAAGCCGCGCACCCGCTGGCTGCTCTTGTCCACCAGCGTCGCAAACACGCTCACACTCGGCCGGTCCGCTGGAATCTCCGTCTTTGCCAGCCATGCGCCGTTGCAATACCGGAAAAAATCGTCCCCCGGCTTCACCGCCGGATCCATATTCCCCACCACAACGCCGTGCGACTCCTCCGCCGCCTGCTGCCCCCGCACAGGCTGCCAACCGATCGCCACCAAACAAGCAACCACCGCCCACGAGGTAGCGGTCGTCAGTACCCGCAAACTTCTCTCTGACATTCTCATTTGCCCTCTCTCACTTCTGTCTTAAACGCCAAAACTCCAAAAAGGGTAGCACGCGCGCGCTGCAAATTCCCTTCCGCCCCCGGACGTTGACGTGGATTGGAATTCCTAGTCAGCCGTAGAAGATCACCATATCCGGGCGTTGCCCCGTTTTCAGTGCTTCCAGAAGCAGAAGCAACTCCTGATTCGTCACATAGCCTTCCACGCCGGCATTCAGGATCACAAAGCAGGCGGGCCCGGACGAGTTCAGCTCGCGCGACAAATGAGACGGGACCGTTTCCGCATCGGGGACACCA
>Ga0210410_10000177_pt1 | contig 94505 bp, 77 predicted proteins | sample IncBWC4MmetaG_FD_161058 | JGI IMG/M metagenome (GOLD analysis project Ga0210410, IMG submission 161058) | Forest soil microbial communities from Barre Woods Harvard Forest LTER site, Petersham, Massachusetts, United States - Inc-BW-C-4-M | ecosystem: Environmental > Terrestrial > Soil >... | reverse complement strand
TCAGTCGCTCGACCGCCATTCGACGGAACTCATTCGGATACCGTCCCTTTCGTCTCCTCGCCACTTGCAGTTCCTTTCCCTGCAAAGTGTGCCATTTCCGTTTGTCTCAAAATAGGGGTTCAGTCCAACCTCCTGCGCCAAATAAGTGATTTTCAGAGCGGACTCAGGGCGGACTCACGTCAACGGATGAGTCTGATCGCAAAGGGCTTGTCGGATGATGACGCCAGGCAAGCCGCTGAGTGGTTTGCAAGCCTCAAACCAAGCGTTTGGGAGAAAGTGGTCGAAACCGATACCGTGCCGAAGACTTATGTCAGCGAAGGGCACCGACGTTACGTAATACCGGGTGGCGGCACCGAACCAACCGGCAATCGCATTATCGAAGTGCCTCAGGACCCTGTGAAAGTAACCAGCCGTGATCCGCACTGCGGATTTATCGTCTACGTTCCAGTTGGAAGCATCGCCCGGGGCGAGGAGTTGGTGAAGACTGGGAGTTCGGGAAAAACGATTGCTTGCGCCATCTGTCACGGGCCTTCGCTCACCGGCTTGGGTGAAGTGCCTAGCATCGCGGGGCACTCCCCTAACTACATCGTCCGCCAACTCTATGGCTTCCAAACCGGCGCCCGCACCAGCGGAATGGCCCAACTGATGAAAGCGGTCGTTGCGCAAATGACCCAGGACGACATGGTGGCGATCGCGGCCTACGTGTCTTCGCGCCCGCCCCGCAGTGACCCGGGCCTATCCACGCCCCCAACTTCGCCCACCAAATGATTGTTCCGGGGGTCCTTCTGATTGGGTGCGATAAGTCGCCTTCCGTGCAGCCTCATTTCGCAGTATTCGGGATGATGCCAGTATTTCCCTGCCTTCCCATAATTCTTGTGCTGAAACGGCATGCGTCGCATCTAATCAAGCACCTGTTTACAACGCAAAAGTGGCCGCGCCGAGGTTAAATACTCTAAGATGGATGCGAGATGAGAATGGCTGGCGGCTTTGGCGGGATCGGGACGCAGCGCGGCGTGGGGGCTCACGCGGAGAGGAGTCCGCGTGCGAGTGCCCGCGTGGACTCACACGCGAAGGCACCCACCGGCGCAAAGGTATCCCGCTTCCTCGATCAGTTGCCCGAAGTGTTGGCGCTCCTGCGACCCCGGCGGGGCCTGCTTGCGCTTGGCATGGTGCTAATGGCGATCAACCGTGTTTCCGGGCTGGCGCTTCCCTACTCCACGAAATACTTGATCGACAATGTGATGATTCACCGGCAGACAAACCTCTTGCTGCCGCTGGTTGCGGGAGTGCTCTTCGCCACCCTGCTGCAAGGCGTGACTTCGTATACGCTGACGCAAACGCTTTCAAAAGCGGCGCAAAGGATGATCACCGAGCTGCGCCGCAACGTGCAGGAGCACGTGGGACGGCTTCCGGTCGCCTATTACGACGCGAATAAGACCGGCGCGCTCGTCTCGCGCATTATGAGCGACGTCGAGGGGGTCAGGAACCTGATTGGCACAGGCCTGGTGGAATTTTTGGGGGGCCTGCTCACGGCGGCGATCGCGCTGGTTATGCTACTGCGCATCAGCCCTGCGATGACAGGCCTGGCGTTCGCGCTGCTTCTGGTGAGCATGGTCGGCCTCAGGAAAGCGTTCGGCATCCTGCGCCCCATCTTCCGGGAGCGTTCGAAAATCAACGCCGAAGTCAGCGGACGGCTCACGGAATCGCTCTCCGGCGTCCGCGTCGTGAAGGGCTATCACGCAGAGTCGCGGGAACACGACGTGTTCACGCAGGGCGTCCAAAGATTGCTCAATAATGTTTTGCGCTCGCTAACCACCATGTCCATGATGGCCTTCTCCACGACGGCCCTGGGGGGCGTCGTGGGAGCTCTGGTCATGCTCGTAGGTGCGCGCCAGGTGCTGGAAGGTAAAATCACGGTCGGCCAATTCATGAGCTATACGGCGTTTCTGGCATTCATGATTGCTCCCGTCTTTCAGGTCGTGGGCATCGGCACCCAACTCACCGAGGCCGTCGCCGGACTCGAACGCACGCGCGAAGTACTCGATGAACGCCCCGAGGATGAAGACCCCCGCCGCACGGTCACGCTGCCTGATATTGCGGGCGAGGTGGCGTTCGAAAACGTCAGCTTCTCCTACGAGCCCGGCAAACCCGTGCTTCAGCAGGTCAGCTTCTGTGCGGAGCCAGGCACGGTGACGGCGCTGGTCGGTTCGTCCGGCTCGGGGAAGTCCACTATCATCGGGCTGGTGGCGGCATTTCATGTTCCACTGGAAGGCCGCGTCCTGGTGGATGGCGTGGATCTCGCCACCGTGCGACTGGATTCGTATCGCACGCGGCTGGGCGTGGTGTTGCAGGAGTCGTTTCTTTTCGATGGCACGATCCGCGAGAACGTCGCGTTTTCGCGGCCGCGCGCGAGCGAAGACGAAATTCTGGCCGCCTGCCGGATCGCCCGCGTGGACGAATTCGCCGAGCGCTTTCCGGAAGGCTACGACACAATTATCGGCGAGCGTGGCGTGAAATTAAGCGGCGGGCAGCGCCAGCGCGTTTCCATTGCCCGCGCCATACTGGCCGATCCACGCATTCTGATTCTCGACGAAGCCACTTCAAGTCTCGATTCTGAATCCGAAATGCTCATTCAGGAGGGCCTCGCTCAATTGATGCGCGGGCGCACGACATTCGTAATCGCGCACCGGCTCTCCACGATTCGCCGCGCCGACCAGATCCTGGTTGTCGAGGCGGGGAAAATTCTCGAGCGCGGAACCCACACGTCTCTCTATGCCGCAGGCGGACGCTATCGCGACCTTTACGACAAGCAACACGGCCTGGAAGCAAACTTGTTTTTGGCAACCGGGGAGGGAGAAATCCCCGAAACCGCGGAAGCAGATCCAGCCGTTGCCCGCGATTCGGACCCCGACATGTTGCGCTTGCTCCGCGACCGGCCCGCCTAACGGCGTTGCATACCTCTCTCCGCGCACGCGTACGAAACCGCTTTCATTATGGAGGTACTGAAACTGAAGGGCGGCATGGGCTCGACGGTGGCCCCGATCGCGGTTCGTTGACAGGAATCAGAAGCCAACGATTCGGATCATCGCAAGTTTTCGGCTCTCTCTGTGTACTCTGTGCCCTCCGTGTTAAAAGTTTTTTCGCAGGGCAAGCAAAGCTTTCAACACAGAGTGCACAGAGGACACAGAGAAAAACGTCCGTCGATCAGGTACGATCACTCGCTATCGGCTGATCGCGACTTCGAGGTCGGGATTCTCAGAAGCTCTCTGCCTCAGCAGCGTGATGAAGGCGGCGGACGAGCGGGGCAGCGTGCGGTCACGCCGATAGACGAGGCCCAATTCGCGCCACAGATCCACGTCGGCGATCGGAATCAACTTCACTTCACCTGCCCGTACTTCATTCCGCGCAAAACTCTGGCTGATCAACGACACACCGAGTCCCGCAGCGACAAAGCACTTGATCATGCCCACGCTCGTCAGCTCCATCGTAATTTGGAGTTGTGATTTGTAAGGCCGGAAATGCTTATCCAGCAACTGCCGTGTAAAACCTGTCCGAGGAAAAATCAGCGGCTGTTCGGCGATGTCCTTCATGCGAACCGTCTTGAGTTTGGCCAACGGATTCCGCGGATTCACCATCAGCATCACGCGGTCCCGAAAGATCGAATGGATTTTCAGGCTCGGCGACTTGGCGGGCAGGGTGACAATTCCCACGTCCACGGTGCCATCCTCGACCTTTTGCAATACCTTGTGGCTGAAATTCCGGTAAATGCTGATCTGCACAGCCGGGAAGAGCCGGTGGTATTCGGCGAAGAGGTCCGGAAGCACGTACAGGCATGTCGCTTCGTTGGCCCCGAGAGCGAGCACCCCGCGAGGAGTGGTGGCCTTGTCGGCCACGGCGCGCAAGGATTCACCCCGCATATTTACCAGGCGCACGGCGTATTCGAACAGCGTTTCGCCAGCGGAAGTCAGCCGGACGGATTTCCGGCCGCGATCGAAGAGTTTTTCGCCGTATTCCTGTTCCAACTGGCGGACTTGGGCGCTGACGGCTGGCTGGGAGCGGAAGAGTTTTTGGCCCGCCCGTGAAAAACTGCCGAGTTTTGCAATCTCAATGAAGGTTGTAAGTTGGTCGAAATCCATAGTGTTGAGGCTGGATTATAGCAGAAGCGGTATGGCCGACCGCAACCAATTCAAAATTTCGATGCTATGGATTAAAAATCACTTATCGTCGCACAGGGGACAACTGTGCGGTAGCAGTGTTAATATAAGCAAATTCCGCGCGGATGGTGGAAAGCGGTCACGTAGTAGTGTCTTAGCAGTCGCTTTCCATGGGCGGAGCCTATTTAGGCATTGCGGTTTAGAAACGGAAGTGTCGCTCGAAGAGGAGGCCGAGACGCCTGCGATCGAGTTTGCCAGGATTCGAGAAATTATGCTGGCGGCTCCCCACGGTACTCGGACTGAAAAATCGGCCAACATGAAGGAAATCTACCCATTCAACGGCTTGCCTGCGGCCCAGGGTCTGTACCGGCCCGAGCACGAACACGATGCCTGTGGCATCGGGTTCGTCGCCAATATTGAGGGCCGAAAGTCGCACGACATCGTTCTCAAGGGCGTGCAGATTCTGGTCAACCTCGCTCATCGCGGAGCTTGCGGCTGCGATCCGCAAACCGGCGATGGTGCGGGCATTCTGATTCAGATTCCCCATGCGTTTTTCGAGCGCGAAACGTCGAGCCTCGGGTTCTCGCTACCGGCACCGGGCGAGTACGGCGTGGGCATGGTCTTCCTTCCCGTCGATCTGCAGGACCGGCTTCTGTGCGAAGGAATGATCGAGAAGGTTGTCCGTGAGGAAGGGCTAACCGTTCTCGGATGGCGTGACACGCCGATCAACGGCAATATGATCGGAAGACTGGCTCGCAACACGCAGCCATACATCGAGCAGATTTTCATCAAAGCCGCGCCCGGTATGGATCAGGACGCGCTCGAGCGCAAGCTTTACGTCGTGCGCAAGCGCGTGGAAATGGCTGTGGACGAGAGCGATCTGAAGGAAAAGGAATTCTTCTACATACCGTCTCTCTCTTCACGCACGATCGTGTACAAGGGCTTGCTGCTCGCGCCGCAGATCACGGATTTCTACAAAGAGCTCCTTGATCCCGAGCTGACCAGCGGCTTGTGCTTGGTCCACCAGCGCTTCTCGACCAATACTTTCCCGAGCTGGAAGCTGGCTCACCCGTACCGCTACCTCTGCCACAACGGGGAAATCAATACGCTGCGCGGAAATATGAACTGGATGTATGCGCGGCAATCCGTCCTGGCGTCTCCGCTGTTCGGCGCGGACATCAAGAAGCTGTTGCCTATCATCACCGCAGGCGGCAGCGACTCCGCGATGCTCGACAATGCGGTCGAGCTGCTGACGCTTTCCGGCAGGACGCTCCCGCACGTGATGTCCATGCTGATCCCGGAAGCCTGGGATCACGACGCCACCATGCCGGAAGACATCAAGGCGTTCTATGAGTACCACGCCTCTCTGATGGAGCCGTGGGACGGCCCGGCAGCAGTGGCCTTTACCGACGGCCGAGTCATCGGCGCGAAACTCGATCGCAATGGACTCCGCCCCGGGCGGTTCGCCGTCACCGCGGATGGTTTGGTCGTTTTGGCCTCGGAGGCAGGCGTGCTTCCGATCAAGCCCGAAGACGTTCGCATGAAGGGCAGACTTGCGCCCGGCCGCATATTCCTTGTGGATACGGAACAAAAGAGATTGATCACGGATGAAGAGGTCAAAAAGCAACTGGCCGCCCGGCAGCCCTATGCGCAATGGCTGAAGGACAATCAGATCACTCTCGATCATTTGCCAAGTCCGAACCACGTCCAGCCCACGGACCACGAAACGATCCTCATGCGTCAGCGTGCCTTCGGCTATACCGACGAAGACTTGAAGACGATTCTTTCTCCCTCGGCTCTGCTGGGCGAGGAGCCGGTCGGTTCCATGGGCATCGACACGCCGCTTGCGTGCCTGTCTGACAAGCCGCAACTCCTGTTCAATTATTTCAAGCAAACCTTCGCGCAGGTCACCAACCCGGCGATCGATTCGATCCGCGAGGGCCTTGTGATGTCGCTTAACAGCTACATCGGAAGCGAAGGAAACATCCTCGATGAGACGCCCAAGAATTGCCACACGTTGAAGCTTCGCCATCCGGTGATTTCCAACTGGAGACTCGAAAAACTGCGCCGCGTGAGTTGGGGCGATTTCCTTGCCACCAGTCTGCCGATGCTCTTCCGCGTGAACGAAGGCGAAGATCAGCTCGAAAAGGCAATCGAAACCCTCTGCCGAAGCGCTTCGCAGGCCATCAAGTCCGGCTATACGCTATTGATTCTGTCCGATCGCGGCGTGGACGAGCGGTACGCCCCGATCCCCAGCCTGCTGGCGCTCTCCGCGGTTCACAATCACCTGATTCGTGAGAAGACGCGCAACCAGGTGGCCTTGATCGTTGAATCCGGCGAGCCGCGCGAAGTGATGCACTTCTGCCTGCTGTTGGGCTATGGCGCGAGCGCGGTGAACCCCTACCTGGCGATCGAGACTCTGGAGGACCGTCTCAGGGACGGCGCCTTCCCGGCGGACTATACCTGGGACAAGGTGTTCAAGAGTTACATGAAGGCGATCGACAAAGGCCTGTTGAAGACGTTCTCCAAGATGGGCATTTCGACCCTGCAGAGTTACCAGGGCGCGCAGATTTTTGAGGCCATCGGATTGAGCCGCTCGCTGGTCGAGAAATATTTTACCGGCACGTCCTCGCGAATCGAGGGCATCGGTATTGAAGTGCTGGCTCGCGAAGCGCTCATGAAGCACCAGTTTGCGATGCAGCCGCCCAACGAATCCGACACGGAACTCCGCGTTGGCGGCGAATATCAGTATCGGGTGCGCGGCGAGCGCCACCAGCTGAATCCGACGACGATCAGCAAGCTGCAGCATGCGGTGCGGGAGTCCAAATTCGAGACGTTCCGCGAGTTTGCGGAAATTGTGAACCAGCAGAACCGTGATCTTCAGATGCTCCGCGGCATGTTTGAGTTCAAGCCGGCCGGAGACGAAGTTCCACTTGAAGAAGTGGAACCCGCCTCTGAGATTGTGAAGCGTTTCGCGACCGGCGCCATGTCGTTTGGCTCGATCAGCAAGGAAGCGCACGAGACTCTGGCGATTGCGATGAACCGCATCGGCGGGAAGTCCAACACGGGAGAGGGCGGGGAGGATGAAGCCCGCTACCTTCCCGACGCGAACGGCGACTTGCGCCGCAGCGCGATCAAGCAGGTGGCCTCGGCCCGCTTCGGCGTTACGACCAATTACATGATCAACGCGGACGATCTGCAGATCAAAATCGCGCAAGGAGCCAAGCCGGGAGAAGGCGGGCAGTTGCCGGGACACAAAGTAGATGATTTCATTGCCCGTATACGCCATTCGATCCCTGGTGTGGGACTGATTTCTCCGCCTCCTCATCACGATATATATTCGATCGAGGACCTGGCGCAGCTCATTTTCGATTTGAAGAACGTCAATCCACAGGCGCGGATCTCCGTGAAGCTCGTCGCAGAAGTGGGAGTAGGAACAGTGGCTGCCGGCGTGGCCAAGGCGCATGCCGACGTCATCCTCATCAGCGGTTACGATGGCGGGACCGGCGCTTCGCCCATCAGTTCCATTCGCCATGCCGGCGTTCCCTGGGAGCTCGGACTTTCCGAGACTCAGCAGGTCCTGGTGATGAACGATCTGCGCAGCCGCGTGCGCTTGCAAGTGGACGGCAAATTGCAAACCGGGCGTGACGTCGCGGTCGCGGCGCTGCTCGGCGCGGAGGAATTTGGATTTGCGACCACGCCGCTCATTGCGATGGGCTGCATCATGATGCGGAAATGCCACTTGAACACATGCCCGGTGGGCGTGGCCACGCAGGACCCGGAACTTCGCAAGAAATTCCAGGGGCAGCCCGAACACGTCATCAATTTCCTTTTCTACGTAGCTGAGGATCTCCGCCAGGTCATGTCCAAGCTTGGATTCCGCAAACTCGATGAAATGATTGGCCGCGTGGATTGCCTGGTCCAGCGCCAGGATGTCGAGCACTGGAAGGCCAAGGGGATCGACTTGTCAGCGGTGCTCTACAATCCGCCGATGCCCAGCCACGTGGGACGCCGATGCACGCAGGCACAGGACCACGGTCTGGACGCCGCGCTCGACGCCAAGCTGATCGAACAGGCCAGCGATGCCATCGAGAATTTCACGCCCGTCTCGCTCAGCCTGCCGGTTCGGAATGTGCACCGCACGATTGGCGCCATGCTAAGCGGGCAAATCGCACGGAAACATGGTTCAGCGGGCCTGCCGGATGACACCATCCGCATCCAGTTCCACGGCTGCGCGGGGCAAAGCTTTGGCGCGTTCCTTGCAAAGGGCGTGACCCTCACGCTCGAAGGCGAGGCCAACGACTATGTGGGGAAGGGGCTCTCCGGTGGCACGCTGATTATTTATCCACCTCGCAATTCCCGGTTTGTGCCGGAAGAAAACATTTTGGTCGGCAACGTTTGTCTCTATGGCGCGACCAGCGGTGAAGTGTATTTCAACGGGATGGCGGGTGAACGGTTCGCCGTGCGCAATTCGGGTGCTACGGCGGTCGTGGAGGGCGTGGGCGACCACGGTTGCGAATATATGACCCGCGGCATGGTTGTGGTGCTGGGAAAGACGGGACGTAACTTCGCGGCTGGCATGACGGGCGGGATTGCTTACGTTCTGGACCAGACCGGCGAATTCACCGCCGTCTGCTGCAATCGGACGGATGTGGACCTCGAGCCGGCGACCGAGCCTAAGGACGTCGAGACTCTGCATCGGATGATCGCGCGTCACGCCGAGCTTACCGGCAGTCCACAGGCGAAATGGATTCTGAATTACTGGGAAGCCGCACTGCCGAAATTCATCAAGGTATTCCCGCACGAATACAAGCGTGTTCTAGGCATTCCGCGAATTCCCGCGGGCGTGCTGATCGCGCAAGCCAAGAAGCAGGTACAAGTGCACGGGCAGGTGCTCGGTGGGTAAAGTCACCGGGTTTAAGGAATACACCCGCGAGATGCCCGCGCGCCGCCCGGTCGAGGAACGCGTCCACGACTATTTCGAAGTCTACCAGCCGTTTCCGGAAGAGAAAGTGCGCGTGCAGGCCGCGCGCTGCATGGATTGCGGCATCCCCTTTTGCCATACCGGGTGCCCGGTAACCAATATCATTCCGGATTGGAATGACCTGGTTTATCGCGATCAGTGGAAGGAAGCGATCCGGGTCCTGCACTCCACCAATAATTTCCCCGAGTTTACCGGACGCATCTGCCCGGCGCCCTGCGAAGCGGCTTGCGTCCTGGGCATCAGCGAACCGCCGGTCACGATTAAATTGATTGAAAAAACGATCGTCGAGCGGGCCTGGGAAGAGGGATGGATCAAGCCCGAGCTTCCCGAGACACGCACCGGGAAGAGAATTGCGGTTGTGGGTTCGGGGCCGTCTGGACTTGCGGCTGCCCAGCAACTGAATCGCGCCGGACATGCGGTCACGGTATTTGAAAAGGCGGACCGCATCGGCGGCCTTCTCCGATATGGCATCCCGGATTTCAAGATGGAAAAGAGAGTTCTCGACCGGCGGCTGGAACAGATGACGGCGGAGGGCGTTCAATTTCAAACACGAGCCCACGTGGGCGAAAATGTTCCCGCGCAAGACCTGCGCAAGGAATTCGACGCCGTCTTGTTGTCGGGAGGCGCTGAAAATCCTCGCGACCTGAACGTTCCGGGAAGAGAACTCAATGGGATTTATTTCGCGATGCAGTTCCTGCCCCAGCAAAACAAGCGCGGTGCCGGAGACATAGTCCACGATCAAATTCTTGCCACGGGCAAGCGCGTCGTGATACTTGGCGGTGGCGACACGGGCGCGGATTGCCTGGGCACTTGCCACCGGCAAAAAGCGAAGTCCATACACCAGTTCGAGATCATGCCCATGCCGCCGCTGGAGCGCGCCCCCAGCACTCCGTGGCCCTTGTGGCCGCTGCAATTGCGCACCGAGAGCGCTCACGAAGAAGGCGGAATGAGGGATTGGGCGCTCAATACCGCTAAATTCACGGGTGACGCGAACGGGAACGTAAAACAGTTGCATGCCATCCGTGTCGGCCCGCCGCCCAAATTCGAGGCCATGCCGGGAACGGAACTCGCCATGGATGTCGATCTCGTTCTGCTGGCACTGGGTTTCACCGGGCCTGTGAAGCAGGGCATGATTGAACAGTTGGGCGTAAATCTTGATTCGCGCAGCAATATCGCCACGGGGGCGGATTACATGAGCTCTGTTCCCGGTGTCTTTGCGGCAGGCGATATGCGCCGCGGCCAGTCCCTCGTTGTGTGGGCGATATCCGAAGGCCGCAAAGCCGCCTTCTCGATCGACAAGTACCTCATGGGAAGCTCGAATCTCGGATAAGCCTCCGAAACTTTCCACCGCGCGAGCCTGAAGACCGACGCGGTAATAACACTTCACGAATAAGTTGCCAAACAGTTTGCGAACGTCGTCACGATAGGCAGCAGGCAACTACCAATGGAGAAAAAGCGGAGAGAGAGTCGAACGCGGGTCGCGGCGCGGAGGAATTAACCAGGCCGGCCAGCGGCGCGGCGCCATTGCCTGACCGGCCTGGCTTGCAATCCGCCCCTGAAGTAATCGGCGAGTTAGGCAGCCGGCGTCCCGGCAGTGGCAGGTTTAGTTGCCTCGGCTTTCGGGAGCTGAACGTTGAGGACGCCATCCTTGAGCGTCGCCGTGACTTTCATTACGTTCACTTCCACTGGAAGGTCCATGGTCCGGAAAATCTCGTCCGAACACTGTTCGACGTAAACCGCGTCACTTTGTTTGTCTTCCTCTTTCGATTCACGCTTTCCGGTGATGATCACGCGCCGCGGCTCGACGCTGACCTCTATGTCGCTGGCCGTGAAGCCCGGCAGTTCGGCTTGCACCACCAATTCTCCACCGGCGTCTTCCAATTTCATGTGCACGGGGTGCAGAAGTTCGCGTTCGGCTTCCAGCCAGTGACGCAGGTGATGGCCATCGACCCGGCCCTCTTTTTCAAACAACTCGAACGCGCGGCGCGAAATCGCGTCATACAAGTGACCCATTCGTTCCAGACTTCCTTCAATCTTGGCGGCCTTCACCGGTGGGCGGGAAGGTGCCGTTTGCACTGCACTTGCGGATTTCTCAGGCATTGGGGGGGACTCCTTTCGTTCACTCTTCCTTTTGGTTCAGGGGAATATTTTTTGATCTGAATCGTGAAGCAGGTCTAGAAAGTTTTCCCCTGATAGTCTGGAATAACACAGTTACGTTACAATTGCATATTATTTTCGTCATATTTCAACAGGGGGATCCCCGCTAAATTACCCGGGGATACAGTAAGACGGGTTGTGTGGCATGGGCATGCTTGGTAGCAGCGTCCCGCAGGACCACTTTGAAGTTTCGCCGGGAGAGAGCCCGGTAATTGATAAGTGTGTGTGTGCGCGATCTGTTGCATGTGCGGCGAGGATCTCCCTGATCGCCTGCGGTCCGCAACAAGGATTGAAGCCCGCCGGAATCTAGTTGCTATTGAGCCAGAGGACCAGGACTTCGCCGTTGGAGTGGAAGCTGCCGCCGGTGGCCGTCTTTTCATCCTTGATCGGATCGGGCGGCATGACGGTGGTATGTTGCGTCACATAGCCGCTTTCGGTAAGGCTCCGGCTGACGAAATCGCGTTCGTCGTCCACATTGGGATCGATGTGGTGGGTCAACTTGCCGTTGCGTTGATCGCGCTCCAGTCCCATGTCGTGTGTCGCCGCTCCCACCCATAGTGGCTGCCCGCCGACGGTCAGTGTAGATTTCCAGATCCGCAAATGGTGGCGCGTCGTAACCACAGTGAGTGGCTCGGCGTGCGCGAAGCCGTAGTCTTGCGGCCTGCCAAACAGGTACAGCTGGCTCATGGGCATGGTCAGATAGGCCTGCTTCGAAAGGCTCGCCACCAAGGCCTGCACCACGGCGTCCGTTGTGTCGCGGTCCACCTGCGCCCATCCCGCTGCCTGGAACGCAGCTTTTACCTGGTCTTCCGATCCGATGAGCAGGAAGTTGACCATGTCGCCGGGATTGCCATCCTTGTCGGCGATCCGACGCGGAATCTGCGCGAGCATGCCTGCGGGAAGCGCCGCAGCAGTTGTGGTATTCGCCACCGATGTAGAAGCGGCAGCGGACCCGGTCGGTAAAGTGGAAGTATTACTTGAAGTGGTGCCGGCTGGCGAATTGGCCAGGCTGCCTCCGCCGGCAGAAGTCACATTCGAAACGGGCTGATTCGAAACTTGAGCGGCGGACGGCGAGGAAGTTGAAGCGTTACCTGAGATTTCGATTTTGACGTGGAAGCTTCCGTTGGCAGTGTCGCCCGACGGACCATTGATTCCAAGAAACAATCGCCCCGCGACTCGAACGGGAAGTTGCAAACTCGGGCCGATCAGAAACGGTTGCGCCGCTTCATCCGAGCCCCAACGGCCAATCAACGCGCCGCGCCCGGCGGAGTTCACCGGCATTGCGCGGATCAGATCTCTCCAGCTGCGCGCCACTCCTTGCGGGCCGGGAGAGGTGCCGTCCATGTATTGGAGCTTTCCCGTGGCCGTGATTGTGACACTCTGGCCCGGCTGGAGATCGACGCCCGTGTCGGTCCACGGCTGATTGCCCGTCACGTCGAGTTCCTTTGAAGTCTGAGGTTTCTGAGCCGGAGGTTGCGTTTGCGGGACCGCGGGCATCGCCAGGCCGAAAGCAAGCAGAAGTGGCAAAAGCCATTTCATAAACCAGAGCGTAGCAACCTAATGCCTTGATTTCAAGTTTCGCGGAAGTCTTTCGTAGCACCGGCATCTTGCCGGCTCTCGTGCTCTTGCACTTGAGACAGAGCAGCCGGCAAGATGCCGGCGCTACGAGGGCCCTTGAGCCATCGCGACACTCGCGTACGAAGCAAACGGACCGTACTGGCGCAACAGCGATTGAGTTTACTTGCAAATCCCGATAGTCTCGCGGTGGCAGTACGGCGCTCTAATCCTGAGCACGAGAGCGGAAAGGGAACTGCGGCGCTGCCAGAGGGAAGAAATCCGTGACTGACAAGTTTCTACAAGTGTTGCCGCCCGATGGCGTGAAGATTTTGCTGACGCTGTTCCTGTGTTTCCTGATCGGGCTGGAACGCGAGGAGCGGCGCGTATCAGGGCAACAGTATAGATTCGGCGGAGTCCGCACATTCCCTCTGATTGGGCTGATCGGTTACGCGATGGCTCTGCTCTCTGGGACGCAGCTTGTTCCTCTAACGGTGGGGTTCGCGGTGATTGGTTCGTTCCTTTGGCTGTCGTACCGGCACAAGCTGGAATCTTCCAACGAAGCCGGAGTGACCACGGAAATATCGGGCCTGGTTACGTACGTGGTCGGTGCGCTCGTTTCGCGCGATCACCTCTGGATTGCCACGACGCTCGCCGTTCTGAGCATCCTGCTGCTCGAGTTGAAGGAGTTTCTGGAAAGCCTGAGTACGAAGATTCCAGCAACTGAAATTCTCACTTTCACCAAATTCCTGCTATTGACATTCGTCATTCTTCCCATCGTGCCCAACAAGGATTACGGACCGTTTGGCTTGAATCCGTTCAAGGCGTGGCTGATCGTCGTTGCGATCAGCGGCGTATCTTACGGCAGCTACCTGTTGGAGAGAGCGTCTAAAGGGAAAGGCGGCGTGAGGCTGGCGGCGCTGCTGGGAGGGGCGTATTCCTCCACTTTCACGACGTTTGTGATGGCCAGGAATGCACGAGAGGCGAAAGCTCCGCATTGCTATTCCGGAGCGATCCTGCTCGCGTCGGGGGTTATGTATTTTCGTTTTCTGGCCCTGATCGCCTTTTTCAACACCGACCTTATGCGCCGCCTGATGCTTCCGTTCATGATCCTGGGAGCCATTGGCGTACTTGGAGGCTGGGCGTGGTCCAAACTGCCGGACGGGGGCGAAAAAGGGGCTGAGGCCGGACAACTTTCGAAAAACCCATTGGAGCTCACGTCCGCGTTTTCACTGGCGATTGTGTTCGTGGCGATGCTCGTCGCGATGAATTATGCGCTTGTCCATCTAGGCCGAGGCGGAATCTACGGATTGGCCATGCTCTCCGGCCTTGCGCCAGTGGACCCGTTCATCATGGGGCTCACGCAAACAGCGGGAAAACTGACTTCGTTCGGCCTTGCCGCGGCAGGCGTGGTGGTCGCGGCAGCAAGCAACAATTTTGCAAAAGCGCTGATCGCGCTGGTGCTTGCCGACCCGAAGACAGGGAGACAGAGCCTGATTTTATTGCTCTGTCTGACCGCGCTGGGCTTGGCGCCGTTGTTCTGGGTGGCGCAGTAGGTGCGCAAAATGGATTCACCGGAATCCGCATTCGCGCAATCGACTATTTCCAGCGGGCTCGACGCCTCACGTGAAGCGTTCAGCTCGAAAGTAGAGCCCGCACCCGTCACAGGGAATATTCTTAGATTGATTGCGGTATTGATTCTGGCTGCGATTCTGCTCGTGCCCATTTGGAGCGTGGCGTTTCCACCGCTGCTTGATTATCCCAATCATCTTGCGCGATCGTTTGTTCTGGCCCATCTCGCCGATCCGGCATTTACCTTCAGCAGGTTCTATCGCGCCGACTGGGGCGCGTATCCCTACCTGGGCATGGACGCATCGCTCGGTGCCCTCGGCCGGCTATTTCCGATCGAGACCGCTGGACGCATATTCCTGAGCCTATGTGTCCTGGCCTTGCCCGCCGCGGCCTGGTTTTTTCTCCGGCAAGTAAATCAGGGCGAAGACGCCGCCGCGCTGTGGATGTTGCTGATCGCCGGCAACGTATTTTTTCTTGAGGGATTCTTGAATTTCGATCTGAGTCTCGCAGTTGGATTTCTCGGTCTCGGATTTTGGCTGAGCTGGCTGGCGAAGCGCGGAATCGTGCGGTGGGTTGCGACTCTCGTGACGTTCACGGCGCTGTATTTTGCGCACTTGCTCGGATTGGGAATTGCTGGACTCGTCGTGGCGGCATATCTCGCATTCGACCGGCGGCCTTCTCGCGATTGGATCTGGAGCGGGGCCTTGGCATTGCCGGGCGTGGCGTTCTATTTGCATTCGTCGCGCGTGGGCTTGGCCGCGGACAAGATCGTCTTCCACGGACTCCAGGAAAAGCTTGATTCGCTCGGGATGATCCTGCACGGTTACTCGCCGGCGCTCGACCTGATTTCTCTCGCCGCGCTGGGTGCTTGGTTTTTGGCAGCCTGGTGGCGCAATCCGGAGTTCCGCTGGAACAACAGGTGGCTGGCGATTGCCGCGTTTCTTTTTGTATTGTATTGCGCAATTCCCTGGGCTTGGGGTGAGGGGTCGGATCTCGATATCCGCGTTTTGCCCGTGTTATTTGTGGTGATTCTCGCGACCGTGCGCGTGGGGAAGCGAGCGAAATGGCTGGCTGCCATTCCGCTTCTTCTCTTTGCGGCGCGGACGGCAAACATGACGCAGCATTTTGCCGCCGCGCAAACAGAACTTGCCGGCCTCGCGCATTCCTTTGACGCCGTTCCGCGAGGCGCGCTCGTGCTGCCGATCGTGGAGGGAGATCAGGACCCGATCGAGCGGCCGTTCACACATTTCTGGGCATACGGAGTGATCCGACGGGGCTGGTTTTCCCCCTATCTGATGGACACGCCCGGTGAGACGCCCCTGCGGATCATCCATGACTCGTACACGCCGGATGGATTTTGGGATCAAGTATATGAAGAGCCCCCGGACTGGAAACAGGTCCAGGGCGATTACGAATACGTCTGGGCCTATGATGTCCCGAGATTTTCCGCGCCACTCGCGGAGATCAGCGACAGGATCTACACATTCGGCGCGCTGGAGGTTTATCGCGTTCGGAAATGAACGGATTGCAGCATGCGTAGAGACACAGGCCGCGGAGGCATGCACCGATAATTTCTGGAGGGCTCAAAAAAGACTCCGCACCCGTGCGCTGTGATATTTGAGATTGTTCTGGTAGCATTTTTGGTGTCCAGGAGTGCCGGAGGAGTCATGATTCGCAGAACCTTGGTGGTCATCGCATTCGCATTGCTCTTACTACTGGCGATGAAACCGGCAGCGGCTCAGCAGGCAGCCGGTGGAACGTGGCGCTTCGTTGCGTCCGGCGATTCCCGGAATTGCGGTGACGTGGTGATGCCGGGGATCGCTGAAACGGCGAAGAAGAATCAGGCCGCGTTTTATTGGCACCTGGGCGATCTGCGCTTGACCACCGGATTCGATGAAGACATCCAACACCAGCCCGAAAACATCAAGAAGCCACTGTCGATTTTCGATTACGAGAAGATCGCCTGGCCGGACTTCATCGAAAGCCAGATTGCCCCGTTCGGCTCGATTCCATTTTTCGTGGGCATTGGAAATCATGAGACGGTCCCGCCCCTGAAGACCCGTGAGGATTTCGTCCTGCAATTTGCGGATTGGCTGGACACGCCTGTGTTACGCGAACAACGCCTGCGCGACGATCCGGCTGACCACCGCATCAAGACTTATTTTCACTGGATCGATCGCGGCGTGGCGTTCTACTTCCTCGACAGCGCCAGCGCCGAGCAATTTGACGGCGCCCAGCTGGGCTGGTTTGAGCGGACGCTGGCAAAGGATCTCGCCAACCCGGCCGTCACGACCATCGTGACAGGCATGCACAAGGCGCTGCCCGAAAGCATTTCCGCCGGACACAGCATGAATGAATCCCCCACCGGGACAGAGAGCGGGCGGCGCGTGTACGCGGATCTGCTGCGCGCGCAGAACGATTCGCACAAGCGCGTTTACGTTCTTGCGAGCCATTCGCACTATTACATGGACGGAATTTTCAATACCGAGTACTGGAAGCATAACGGCGGCGTGCTCCCTGGATGGATCGTGGGGACAGCGGGAGCGGTGCGTTATGCGCTGCCGCCAAACTCCTCCGACGCGCATGGCGCGCTGACGAATGTATACGGGTCGCTGGTAGGAACGGTGCAGCCCAGCGGCGAAATTAGTTTCGAGTTCGAGAAGCTCGCGGAGACTGATATCCCCGAACAAGTGACCGCGCGCTACGGCCACGAGTTCGTGCACTGGTGTTTCGCGGAGAATTCACAAGCCAAGTGACGAGGGCTCGTGCGACTACGCCCGCAGATAATCAGCCTGCCAATCCTTGACCAATTGCTTGATGGCTTTGCGGTCGCTGAGTTTTTCGTCGAGGACTTTCCGCGCCAGCGCCGGCAATTCCGCGTCGCACGCGAAGCGCAGGGCAACGAGCTGGGCAACGGAAAATTCAGGGATGCGCGGGCGCAAATCCGCCGGCAGCAATTCGGCGAGCCGCAGCCGCATTTCGAGGCGAATGACGCGGTCCTGCACGGTTAGCACGAAAACTCGCGCGTAGAAGAACAGGACAACCAGCGCCAGAGCCAGCAGGAAGTTGACCAGCGACTCCCATGAGTAACCAAACTTGATCAGCCGGTAAATTGAGGTTCCAAGGTTGATCAGGAACACGCCCAACACAAACATGTGGTAAGGCGGAACGACGCGGACGTGATTCTGGATATTTTGCGGTTTCTCATTTGCCATTTCACTGGACCTTCCTCTCGTATGGGAATAGGAATCCTAACGCATGGGTTCAGGTAGCGCGGAAATCGGATCGATATCCACGGGCACATCGGAAGCGGCTTCGAGTGCTTTTGCGAGCTCGGGCGGCACGGAACCGTACTTCGCAAACCACGCTTCGACGCGCGCGCGGTCGCCAGTGGCTTCCTGCTCGAGCAACTCTTTGGCAAGCGCTGCAACTGCTTCCGGCATGTGGTCCAAATCGATCGTGTAGCGCCCCGAAGCCGCATCCCGTGCGATGACGCCGCGTTCGGAGAAATAATTGAACTCCATGATTTCGGCCCGGCCGTGCGCTTCCGCCACGCCGAAACGAACGGTGCGGAAAATGCCGGCGACCTCCGACGCATAGTACCCTTGAAGCTTGTCCTTCGGAAGATCGCCTCGGTCCACGAGCCATTTCAAGCCGTAGAGTCCGACGATATCGGCCTTGGCTTCCTCGAGGCCTGAATACGATGGGCCGATGGCTTCGCGGATGTCGCGCTGGCCGGCGGAAGTGCGGGCAAACGCGGGACCCAGGCCGTGCGAAATCTCATGCATCATGGTGGTCGCGAGATAACCTTCGGCGGAGGCAAGCGCCGCCTGGTCGGCGCGCAACAGCCGCTTGGCGACTGGCAGAATCACGTAATTCACGCGCGCGTCCATAAAGTTCTTAAAGAAAATCTTCTTCGAGCCTTTTTGTTCGTGGATGCGCGGGTCGTTCGGCAGATTGTCGGCCACCGCTTGGTAGCCGTGGCGCAGATCGCCGGCCCGGTACGGGGTGTCCATCACTTCCATGGGAGAGAGATGGCCGCGCTTGGAGGGACGGTCTTCGGGCGCGAGCGGCAATGAGTCTTGAATGTCAGGGACATATTTTTGGAAGACGTCGAGCTTGCGGCTCTCCTCGTCGTTGCGGATCAGGATGGCGGCGCCGTAGGAAGTTTTCACCCCGAGTAAATCGTCGAGATAGGTTTCGTAGGGCGCGAAGATAACGTCGAACTTCGGATTTTCCAGGCTCACCCAGGCGATGTCGCTGTCGAAATAATTGTCGGTCAGCAGTGCGTCCGCTCGCATTCGCAAGAATTTTGCGAAGGCGGGATCGTACGAAAGCGCAGCAGCATCCTGGAGAGCTTTGATGGCGGGGTCGAGCCATTCGCGATAGGCGACGTGGTAGGGAATCGCTTCGAGCGCCGCGCCCTTGCGGCGAACTACCGTGAAGGGATCGTAGAGCGCAGCCTTCTGGTCCGGATGCGCCGCGACGTAGCGGTCGAACTCTTCTTTCGTCAGGTCCTCAGGGTAAAGCCCCCGGCCCGGCGGCCGCGGCGAAGTGCCGACAAACGGCGCATCGTTGTTAATCAAATCGAAGCGGCTGCCGTTAATTCTCAGGTAGCGGCGCAATTCGACGTCGCGGCCCGCAGTGCTGCCGGCCAGCGCGTGATACAGCTTCAAGCCCTCTGGATCGCTCTGCCGCCAATAAATGGATTCAAGAAATTGGCACGCCGCTACCAACTTGGCGACCAACAGCTGTTCTTGGGACGTCAGCCGCGAAGATTCAAACGGCATGCGAACTGGCTTGAACTTGGCCAGCTGCGCGGAAAGATTTGGCACAATCACGAGAGAACTGGCCTCCAACTTCTTTTCCGTTTTTGCCTGTGCTGCTCCCGGCTTTGGGGTCTGAGTTGCGCGGAGTGTTGTCTGGACCGTCCAGGAGAAGGCGATTAAGACTGGCAAGCTCGCCCAGGCGAGGAGCGCCCCCCGCAGGCGAATTGATCGAGCCGAGTCTGGCAGTAGCATGATCCGCATTCTATCAGAGGCGCCACTGTCTGGCGGAGTCCAAGCTTCACTTGGAAACTTCAGCGTAAGAGTAGACCCCGCCTGAGCGAGGGGCCGTCAATTCCCGCTTTATGTGTCCCGGGCGATCGGTCCGATTCCGTATTGATTTTTTCGCACCGAAGCTATTGTCTTCGGTTCGGATTTGACCTGCCGAAGGTATGATCGAATTGTAGTAAGAGCCCCAATATTAAATATCGAGGAGGACTTCTATGATGCGCAAACCTTTGCTGGTTGCCGTGGCCGCCGCGGCTCTGTCCGTTGGGATCGCCTTGCCGCTCGTCACGCTTGCCGTGCCCCGCCCGGCCGCGGCACAGGATCGAGATGACAGGAGAGAACCACATCCTGTGATCAAGGAAGCCATGGGTAAAATCGAGAACGCGAAGAATGATTTAGTGAATTACGCTGACCGTGATTTCAAGGGTCATCGCGCCAAGGCCGTGGTGCATCTGAACCAGGCGCTTGAAGAACTCAAGATGGCACTGGAAGCCGACCGGCACTAGAAGCTATCTCACAAATCGCTTCGTGGCAATTTTCTCCGCTCGAGAACTCAGTCACGATGACGCGCCAACGGCGCGGAGCGTGACAGCCCTGGGCAACGCCCCGGGGATGTGTGCGAGTAGATGTTCCGCCCTGAAGGGGCGAAGGAGCCTTCCGCCCCTTCAGGGCGGACCGATCGCTTCGTTCCGAAACCCAGGGCGTTGCCCTGGGCTGGAATGCGGCGGCGCTTTCAGCGCCGGAATCTAAATCGCGGAAATCCGAACTTACCAGTCATGACGATTGGTCAAAAGAGATGATTTCTAGACGAACAGCATCGTGAATGTCCTTTCGTCGCCCCAGGCGGACGGTTTGAACGGCGGGGCTATCTCTTTTGAAATTCCGGCGAGCCCAGCACGAGACCGGTTAGCAGGCTGAGGTTGACCTGCTTCACCGGGTCATCGAGGGTTGCGCCAATGATCTGCGGGTCGGATGTTTCCTTGTCAAGCGTGGCGCGCGTTGTGTCCGAGACTTGCCCTGCGAGGAACAGCGTCTCGACGCGATCCAGCGCCAATTTCGGATTTCCACTTACATCAAGGCCGACGAGAGCACTGACGTCGACCTGCGCGCCGCGAATTTTGTTGTTCGTCAAAGCGACCGCGAAGTTCATGCGGTTCAGAAGCGATCCCGTGCTGACCCAGGTAGAAGCCGCGTCGGAATAGCCATTCGGAGTGAGGCATTGATACAGCGGCTCTCCGATGCGCGCGATCCACTGCGCCATTTGCAGAGGCTGGTCCACGTCCGTGCCCAAGGCTCGCACCGTGGACGCCACCAGTTCAAACGGCGTCTTCACCTTGGCACGAAACGCCGTGCGCGACCAAAATTCAGGGGAATAGATTATCGTCGTCATCACGGCGCGGATGTCGCCCTTGGATTTTTCAAATGTTTTGCTCATGCGCTTCACGAGGGTTTCCGGCGGGTCGTCGGAAACAAAATGCTGCGCCAGCTGCAGGGAAATGTGGTGCGCCGTATGCCGGTTCTTGGCCAGCAGGTCGAGCACCTGCTCGGCATCCTTGATTCCGCCGGCATTGATTTTCTTTCCGAGCACTCGCTTGGGGTCGGGATCGTGGAGGCGCTCGTCGAAATAGAATACCGGATTCTCTCGCGGCGATTCGATCGTCCATCCGGTGAAAGCGCGCGCGACTGCGATGACGTCCTGCTGCGTGTAGCCGCCATCCACGCCGAGCGTGTGCAGTTCCATCAATTCACGTCCGTAATTTTCGTTTAAGCCGCGTTTAGGGCCGACCGGCGGGAGCTTCACGCCGGGTTGCGCATGCACGGGATGCAACTTCAAACGGTCGAACGCGTGGGGGTCCGCGCTCGAGGAATTGTCCAGATAGAACAGCATGGCCGGGCTCTTTGCATTGGCCTCGAGCAGTTCGCGGAATTTCCCGAGGACATGCGGGCGGATGGCGTCGCGTTCGTACGGAATCATGTACCAGCGGTCGAGGTCTTTGTAGATGAAGACGTTGAAATGGTTGAACCAGAAATCTTCCAGTTGCTCGCGCAATTGGTGTTCGCTGTAAATCGCCCGCAGCAGCTTTGCTTGCATCAGTTCGTTCACGATTTCCTGCTGATCCTTGAACGGCAGCGAACTCATCCCTTGAGGCTGCTTCGCCAGATCCTGCAGGTGCTTCTGGTACTCGTCTACTTTCATCCCCAGGCGTTTGGCTGCGACGTCTGTCGGCGGATACTTGTCGAACAGGCTTGAGGCGGAAAGTCCGAGCGCGGGGTATTCGGCAAGGCGCGCTTCAACGACAGGATCGGCAGTGTTTTCGGGGTGAAGCTGCGCTTGAATCCACGTCTCGAGTCCTGTTTTCTGAATTTGTTCCACTTCGCCGGGGTGAGGGCCGAACCCGAGGCGATTCAACGCGTGCAGGATTGCTTCTTGCTCGTTCAGCTCGGTGATGGGGAGCTTGCCTGCGAAGTGTTTGCGTGAGTTATCGTTTCTGTTGGGCTGTGGAGGAACCGCCCAAGACAAAGTAACTGCGAATGCCAGCGCCGATACTCCCGAAGCAACGATTTTGGCCCGACGAATCATGGCTCAACGAATTCTCGATGGCCCGCGAATGCAAGTCTCTACGATAGCCTGAATCTACACTTCCATACGTACGCCCAATCCACGATAGATTCAACCCTGACCGAACCAAAAAGTTCCGGCAGTTGACGGGCCGAAAATGGAGTCCGGGATTAACACGAGCAGACTGCGGCCATACGATTTCTTCTACGAGAATCCAACTTGGATCAGCAAGCCGCGGTATTCTCGCGGCGACTGGAAACCGCGTCCGGCGTCTGCCGATTCACCCGGAAGACCTGGCCTGACCACAGGTTGAATGCCCCCAATTTGCGAGTAAAAAGCCGGGCGGAATTTACCCTACACTTCTCTTGTACCTTCGTACAGTTGTCTGCTTGCCACTCCACCATTCATAGTTAGTTGGTCCAATCCATCACGCTTTCCCTCGAATTACACACGGAGACTGATTGTGCAACGCCTAACCTTCGCGTTTCTCGTTGTCTGGACCTCGGTCCAGTTTGGCTGCGGAGGTTTCACTACGAACTCCGGTAAATCCGGGGGCACTAATCCGCCGCCTCCGGGCATTACCTTGTCCATTTCTCCTAGCCCGGCCAATGTTCGAATGGGAGGTTCGCAGCAATTCAGCGCAACGGTGACCGGTTCGTCGAATACATCTGTAACGTGGCTCGTGAATGGCGTGAGCGGCGGCAGCGCGGCGACGGGGAAAATCAATTCGGCCGGTCTTTACACGCCTCCGACCAGTTTGCCGAGCCCGAATACGGTTACCGTAAAGGCGGTCACCGCGGCCGATTCGAACGTCTCCGCGAGCATCATGGTCACGCTGCTGAATCCAATTCCGGTACTTGGCAATATCGCGCCGCAAACGACGGCTGTCGGGTCTTTTGCGCTCACGATAAACGGCGCCAACTACGTTCCGGGCGCTCAGGTGCTGTTTGCCGGTTCTCCGCTGAATACAATGTTTCTATCGTCCACACAGTTGACCGCAACTGGGACAGCTTCATCGGCCGGAACGTTTGCGATCGCTGTGATGAACCCGGACCCCGGAAGTACCACCTCCAACACAGCGAATTTGCAAGTTGGCACATCCGGCACCCAGGCGGGAACATGCAACGGCATGAGTCTCGGCCAGGGAGCCAGCCTAAACGGTTTCGTTCCCTTTCCGGCCGACAACGCCTGGAACCAGAACGTTTCCGCAGCTCCCGCGGATCCGAATTCGGCGGCAATCATCAACTTCATCGGCGCAGGGATTCCGGTGCATCCGGATTTCGGCGCGGGCTTGTATAACGGCCAGAGCATGGGCATTCCCTATCTCGTTGTCGGTTCGCCGCAAGGTCCCGTCGACATCAATTTCACTGCCTACGGAGGCGAGAGTGATCCCGGTCCGATGCCCATTCCGTTGACCGCTCCGATTGAGGGATATCCAATTCCGGGCAACGGCGACCGCCACGTCCTTATACTGGACAACAACAATTGCTGGCTGTACGAGCTCTACAGCTCGTTTCCAGCGGGTACGGGTTGGAATGCGGGTTCCGCAGCCGTCTGGGACCTCACGGCGAACGAAAATCGCCCCAATACCTGGACCTCGGCCGATGCCGCTGGGCTGCCCATCTTCCCGGGCCTCACGCGCTACGACGAAGTCGCCAGCGGACAGATCAACCACGCCCTGCGGTTCACGCTTCAATCGAGCCGCGCGGCCTTTGTGCCGCCAGCGTCGCACTGGGCGGCGAATTCGACAAACGCGCTTGCCGCGCCGATGGGTATGCGCTTGCGCCTCAAGTCGAGTTTCGACATTTCGAGTTTCTCCTCAGCCAATCAGGTGATCTTGAAGGCGCTGAAGCAATACGGAATGATCATGGCCGATAACGGCTCCTCGATGTACATCAGTGGCGCGCCGGACGGGCGCTGGGATAACAGCGACCTGCACCAATTGAGCAGCGTCACCGCCTCTGATTTCGAAGTGATCTTGATGAATCCGATTTACACGGCTTCCAATCTTCCACAAGGAGCAGTTCCCACGATTAGTAGTTTTACTGCCAACCCTTCGTCAGCCACGCCGGGTACGCCTGTAACATTGAGTTGGACGGCGGCGGGTGCTTCTTACTTCGTTATCTCTCCGGACCTCGGAGCAGTACGCGGCACGAACGTGACTGTTACACCTGCGCAAACAACTACTTATACGCTTACCGGAACGAATCGGTACGGCCGCACCACTGCCACAGTTACCGTAATAGTGAGGTGAGTTGGCCTGGATTTCCCACCAGATTGTTGTTGCGGCCGTTCGTACCATTGCAGGCAGTCACAGCGCAGGTACAGTCTGGTTGAGTAGCACAGGCTTCAGCCTCTGTGGGTTTGGTTTGCGCTAGGCGATGAGAAAAGCACACAGGCTGAAGCCTGTGCTACCCAATCTCGAGCAGATCCGCTCGCAACGGAATGTGCTCATTTAACCTGACTGCAAAAATCTCCATCATTAATAATTCTTTATGAGGTTCTTAGTCCTCCTTTACGGCACAGGGTGTCTAATCGTTGGGGGGCTACACCGCGCGCCACATGCAGTAAAGAACGGGCGCGGGGAAAATCAGAGAAAATAGAAACATGGACCGACTTACCCTATTTGGACTGTTCGCCGTTTCGGCGATGCTAGTGTGCTATGCACTCGAGCGCCGCCACCGCATATTCCTACTCGCATTCGCTGGTGCGTGTGTCCTTGGATCGGTTTACGGGTTTCTTCAAGGCGCCTGGCCGTTCGGGCTGCTGGAGGCCGTTTGGTCTGTCGTCGCCGTCCACCGCTGGTGGGTGACACGAGTTACCCCCGCGCACTGATGACAGGCATTGTCCAGTTCCATTCATTTCATCGACAATCCTATCGGTCAATTTTCGCTCGGACTCGTGCCGAGAGCGGCGAGGCTCTCTTCAAGAACGCGCGCGATCTGCTGCGGGTCTGAGGCGGCGGGAAATTCCACGGGCCTGCCGATGTGTACTCGAATGCGCCCGGGGCGGTTGAAGCGGCTGCGCGCTTCACGGATTTCGTAGGCGCCGTCGATGCGGATGGGCACTACGGGAAGCTGCAGATTGTTGGCGAGCAGGCCTATCCCGGCGCGAAATGATTGCAGCTTTCCGTCCGGAGTCATGTCACCCTCAGGGAACACAAGCACGCTCCAGCCGCGGTCGGCCAAATCGCCGGCAAAACGAAAACTTTCGCGGAAGCCGGAGCGTTTCGGCAACGGGAAGACGTTGAATAGCGAAACGAGCAAAAAATAATTCATACGGTGCAGCCAGCGGCGCAGGAAAAACCGCTCGCGAGGCGGCCGGCGCATCTCCGCGAGGCGTTCGCCTCCCATAGCCACCGCCAGCCGGTGCCGCAACCGCAGCGGAAGCGCGGCCAGCACGAAGCCGACATCCAAATAGATCACGTGATTCGAGATGACCAGCAGCGGACCCTTCACGCCGCGAAGATTTTCGCGGCCAAACACGCGCGGATGGGCCAGCAAATGCGTTGCTGGCCAGGTCAGCAAGTAGTAGACGAACGCACGAAGCCAAGTGACCGGCCAACGCTGCGCCCAGCGAGGAAAGACGAATTCGGAGCGTGCAGCGGATGACCCGCGCACGAGGCGTTCGAGATCGCCCAACGTTGCCGCGGCCGTGAAATGCGTCTCGTTCAGATCAATCTGGTAACGGTCTTCGATGGCGCCCAGCAACTCGACGCGATCGAGCGAGCTCAAATTCAGATCTGTATTCAAATTCGCATGCGCGCTCAAATGCACATCGGTTGGTGCGCCTCGAAGCCGCGCAATCATCTCCGCGATCCCGCCGCCTGTCGCCGTTGAACGCGCACCGTCTTTCGCGGTGCCCCATTGCGATTCAACCGCGGCGCGAATCTCACTGAGTTTCGGTTTGCCCGTTGCGGTTCGCGGAAAATCGGCCTCGGGCCACAGGAACCAGCAGCGCATCCTCTGATACTCCGCGAGGGAAGCATTCACGCGAGCGACAATCCCCGCGGCGTGGCGCGGCTGGTTTACATTCCTTCCATCGCGCGTCAGTTTTTCGCTCGTTGCCCCGCGCAAGAGCAGCACCCCGCAGGGCTCGGCGTTTCCTCCGCGTTCCAGCCCCACGACGACGCTGTCCTTCACTTCCGGCTCTCGCCGCAACGCCGCTTCCAGGTCTTCGGGGTAGATATTCATCCCCGCGGCGGTGACGATGACGTTCTTCTTGCGGCCCTTGAAATAAAGATTTCTCTCGGCGTCGAGGACGCCCAAATCGCCGGTGTGGAACCACCCGGCGTCCATTCCATCGCTCGCGATGGGGCGCATCTCGCGGCCCTGCCAGTAGCCCGCGGCGATGTTTTCTCCGCGCACCAGGATTTCGCCGTTGGCATCGAGCTTCACTTCGCGGCCTTCGAGAACTTTGCCGATGGAGCCGCGCCCGATCTGGAACGGGTGATTCACGCTGACCAGTGAAGTTGTCTCCGTCAGACCGTAGCCCTGAATCGCCGCGAATCCGACGCGTCCCCAGAACAATTCGGTTTCCGGTTCCAGTGTCGCGCCGCCGGAGATGACCGCCCAAAATCTCCAACCGAAGCGGCGATGAATTCCGCGAAAACGCCACATGCGGCGCGCGAATTTTTCGTTAGCCGCCGCGGCAAAGTCGCTGCGAAATGTTTCGAGCAGGCCCTCGGACTCCAGATCGCGCTCGATCTTGTTCTGCAGCCCTTCGAGCACGCGCGGCACGGCAATCAGCACCGATACGCGTTCGCGTTTGATCGTTGAAATGATTTCCGTTGGGTTGAGTGTGTCCTGAAAGAAGACGGTCGCGCCCAGCAGCGGCGGCACCCAAACGCCAAGAAACTGGCCGAAAACGTGGCTGAGCGGCACGAGGTCGAGGAAGCGCAGCGGATGGAAGGGGCGCTCCCATTTCAGGTAGGGCTGCATGGCCGCTTCGAGCGGCTCGAGATTGGCGAGGATGTTTCCATGGGAGATAACGACGCCCTTGGGCTCGGCTGTGGTTCCGGATGTAAAAATGATCTCCGCGAGTGAGTTGCGATCGAAAACGGGCGAGGGGTAGGGTTCAGGCGAATGCTGCGCGATGCCTTCCCGGAGTGAGTCGAGCACAAGCGTGGCCCGCCCCTCTTCGCTCGGCATATGTTCCCGCGCCACCACGAGCAGTTTTGCCTCCACCTGCTGCGCCACGCGGCCTGCGAAGTCCGCGGTGGCTCCCTGATCCATCGGCACGGCAACGGCGCCACGGAGAATGCAGCCGAGGAAGGCAGCGACCCACTCGGCCGAGTTGCGACCCCACACCAAGACACGGTCGCCCGGCCCGATCCTGCGCGCCTCAAGCTCCCTCGCGAACTGAGCTGCCAGGCCTGCGACCTCGCGATACGACCACCGCGCCATCCGGTAACCGCAATGCTCGCTGTAAGCGATGCTGTGACCGTGCCGGCCGTATCCGGCAAGGTATTCGATCAGGGAGCGGCGAGGCATTGCTGGGGTGCTCCGACTCCTACAGCGCGCGGTTACGAGGGTAAGGGTACGCCTATTCCCTCCTGTCTGGAAAGCCCCTCCACGTTGGCAGAGTTGCCATGGGCTAGTTCGTGGGATGCTCCCCTGGCAGCCCCTGGCGTTGCGAAACTGGACCATACCCCCGTAACAGATTGAACTTATTAGCGTTACCATCAATGAGGACGTTCGCGGGGCCAATAAATCTCTAATCGGAGCGATCTAGACAATGAATCCAGCTTTTTGGTAAAATGGGGGTGCGTTTGTTGCTCTTGTGATTCCTTTTGACTCGTGCAACGGGGCTGCAGGTTTAACCCTGCAGCCATTTGTTTCTACGGGCTAGAGGCAGTCGAGGCCCCGTGCCGACAGAGGTGCGCGGGTCGGAACGAGAAGCACAAATAGCTTAAAGCGAGGTAGTAGAAGTGAAAGAACAAGGAACAGTGAAGTGGTTCAACGCCAGCAAGGGCTATGGATTCATCCAGCGCCAGTCCGGCGAAGATGTGTTCGTCCATTTTTCGGCAATCATGATGGACGGATACAAGTCACTCAACGAAGGACAGGCCGTTGAATTTGAAGTCCGCAAGGGCCCCAAGGGCCTGCAGGCGGAGAACGTGACCGGCCTCTAGTCTGACAAACGTGGGTCCGTCCTGCCTCGCGTGCGGGACATGACGGACTCGCTTCTCTGAGGAGGCGCTCCGAAGTTGCCGGCAGCAAATAAGGAGGCAGTTGTGCAGATTCTTTCCGAAGGGCAGTGCATCAAGCACGACCAGTACGGATTCGGGATCGTGGCTGAATCCGACGTCGAACGTACTACGATTGATTTCGACAGCGTCGGGACTAAGAAATTCGTTACCAGCCTGATGACCATGGAGTTGGTGGGCGAGGCTCCCGAGCGACCCACGAAACCCAGGCGCCGCAGCAAGAAGGCGGGTGCGGCGGCTGCCGCACGTGTTGCGGCTGGCGGCAAGTAAGCCGCGTTCATCCGCAATCTCCCTCCCAGGTTTCTCAGCAGGCCGTTGCGTGTTCGCGGGCGCAGTCCCATTTCTCCCGCCGGGCGAACGCCCCAGCCCCGCCGGGGCGTTCAGCGTAAAAGTACCTGCCCGTCCGGCAGGCGGGGAGCCTGCCCGGAACAAGCGTCCCGGTCAGAAGCTTGTTTTGTCTAAATCGACTCCGTTCGACTCGTGACACAGCCCGTCGGTGTGCCTCAGCAAATGCAGCCGCAACACTGCCGTACCCAATTTTTGGCCGAGGATATTTTTCGGACGAGTCTCGGGCAAAGCCGCGTCCCTTTTGGACCGGGACGCGGGGCAATTGCCGGTCAGCCTTTGCTGAAGCCGGGAGCGGGTCGCAGTTCGGGACGCGGCGCTGCCTTGGGCTCGGTGCCGGGCAGAGGCTGTGGCGGCGAAGGCGGAGCGGGCCGGACCTTTTCCGGCAGCGGCTTGTTCTCCAGGAGCAGCTTCAATTCCACTGCATCGAGGACTTCGCGTTCGAGCAGCGCTGCCGCGATACGCTCGAGGGTGTCGCGGTTGTTCTCCAGAATGTTCCGCGCGCCTTCATAGCCGGCGGTCACAATCCGCCGGACTTCCTGATCGATATGAATCGCAGTGTCTTCGGAGTAGTCGCGATGCTGGGCGATTTCGCGGCCCAGGAAGATGGCTTCTTCCTTCTTGCCAAAGGCCAGAGGTCCGAGCGCGCTCATGCCCCAGTCGCAGACCATTTTGCGGGCGATCTCGGTAGCGCGTTCGATGTCATTGCCTGCGCCCGTAGTGATGTGTCCAAGAAAAATCTCCTCGGCCGAGCGGCCGCCCATCAGTACAATGAGTGTCCCTTCGAGATAAGTCTTCGTATAGGTGTGTTTATCGTCGATGGGAAGCTGCATGGTCAAACCGAGCGCCATGCCCCGCGGGATAATCGTGACCTTGTGCAGCGGGTCAGTGCCCGGAGTCATCGCGGCCACCAGAGCATGGCCCGCCTCGTGATAGGCGGTATTGCGTTTTTCTTCCTCCGACAGAATCATCGACTTGCGCTCGACGCCCATCAGGACTTTGTCTTTGGACATCTCGAAATCGATCATCAAAACGAGTTTGCGGCTCTGGCGCGCGGCCCAAAGCGCGGCCTCGTTCACAAGATTGGCCAGGTCGGCGCCGGAAAAACCGGGCGTGCCGCGGGCAATCACAGAGAGTTCGACATCCTCTGCCAACGGCACTTTTCTGGTATGCACGCGGAGAATTTCTTCGCGGCCCTTGATGTCCGGACGCGGCACCACCACGCGGCGGTCGAAGCGGCCCGGCCGAAGCAGCGCGGGATCGAGAACATCGGGGCGGTTGGTCGCAGCGATCAAGATAACTCCCTCGTTCGATTCAAAACCGTCCATTTCGACCAGCAAGGCATTGAGCGTTTGCTCGCGCTCGTCGTGACCGCCGCCCAGGCCTGCGCCGCGATGGCGTCCCACAGCGTCAATTTCGTCGATGAAGATGATGCAGGGCGCATTTTTCTTGCCCTGCTCGAACAAATCGCGGACGCGGCTCGCGCCAACGCCCACAAACATTTCAACGAAATCGGAACCGGAAATTGAAAAGAATGGAACGTTGGCCTCGCCTGCAATGGCGCGCGCCAATAGGGTTTTCCCTGTACCTGGAGGACCGACAAGCAAGACACCCTTTGGAATGCGCCCGCCCAGCTTCTGGAATTTTTGCGGGTCTTTCAAAAATTCGATGATTTCCTGGAGCTCTTCTTTTGCTTCGTCCGTGCCGGCAACGTCCTTGAAGGTGGCCTTCTTCTGCTGCGCCGTGAGCAGTCGGGCGCGCGACTTGCCGAAGCTCAGCGCCTTGTTCCCGCCGGCCTGCATCTGCCGCATCATGAAAATCCAGAAGGCCACGAGCAACAAAACAGGCGCGGCGCTAAACAATACACTGACCCAATCGGCTCGATTCACTTCCTTCACGTTGATCAAGACATTCTTGTCGCGCAAAGTTTTGACCAGGTCCGGAGCTGATTCCTTGAAGATCGTGACGCGGAACTTCTCGGCGGGCTCGCGCTTTTCGCCAACAACTTCATAGCTCGTGGGGGAGAGGTACAACTCGACATCCTTGACGTTGCCGCGCTCCACTTCCGCCATGAACTCGCTGTAGCTGGGTTCCTTCTCGCGGGTCGACTGTCCGCTTTTCGATACCAGAGTCCAAAGCAGGACGCCCAGCATAATGATGAACAGCCAAAACATGATCGTTTTTAGTGTCGAACTCGGGTTCACGGCTACCTCACCTGCCGGATCTTTCCGGCATGAGCATCACTGCGGCGGCTTTGCACGAGCCGCACAGCGATATAGGGCAAATTGCGAAACCGGCCCCGGCTTCGGACCGGATCAAACCCTGCTAAACACTTAGATGCAAGAACGATGCCAAAGTAATCCGCTATCCGATCCACGAGAATAACATCGCGCCCCGCATGCTGCTGTGTCGGATCCGGCGCCTTGAGTTCAGCCTTCAGAACTCCTCCTCGGCGATAACCAAGCCAGACCTTGTTGCAGAGTTCGGAGCAAATTCGGCTGCGATAGGACACCCCAAGGCCCAAACCAGCTCCCCTGCACTCGTCAACACCGGCCAGCTCGGGCGTTCGCATCGCGGAACGTGAGCCTGCAACAACATCCGCTTTAGTTTGCGAACGCGGCGGCGCCGGTGAGGGCGATAGTAATCACCCGGACGCCAGTTCCGGAGGATGAGTGGCCAGCGGAGCCTGTCGAAGTCGAGTGCATCCCGCCCTACGCTAGTTTCGCGCGACCTCGAAGGCCAGTCAACGACTTTCAAGGTGAACCGGCGGCGGATTTCCGGGACGGCAATACGCGCGGATTCCGATGAGCGCGAAAGAGCAATCGCGTATTCGAATTGGGCATCGGGCAGTTGTTCCCCGCCATTTATTTCAGCGCGTGCGCGCGGAGAACCCGACGAAAAGATGAGCCGATCGAATCGGCGTTCGACGAGCACGCCGGGAAGTTCGATCCGCGAGCCACTCTGTGATTTGGTGGCCAGATGGAGCACGTCCTCGACATGCCGGGCGGTCAATTGTTGACGGCTGCCGCGCAACTGAAGAAAAATGCGTCGCACCAGGCGACGTGTGAGCGCGAGCGTAGGCATTAGGGATCCTTGTTGCGGTTCGCCACCACGGCTGCTGCCCGCGACTAACGAAAGCGGAGACAATAAATCCGCGATACTGAGCGAGACCGCCCCCGAAGGCTCACGCGAAGCCAGCGCGGCGAATCGTTCATCCTCGAGCGCGCGCCAAAAGATTTCCTCCTCGCGAGCAAGGCCCGCGAGGCGCGCCAGGTGCGTGACCGTTGCGGGCTCGAACTCATTCTGCAGAAGCGGAAGAAGTTTGTGGCGAATGCGCGCGCGTGTGCGGGATGTATCCTGATTCGTCGCGTCCTCACGCCAGGGCTGACTCAAGCTCAAAAGGTAATCACGAAGTTCATCTCGTCCAGCATCCAACAGAGGGCGAATGATCGGGCCGGCCACTGGATAGATTCCCGCGAGTCCCGCTGGCCCGGTCCCGCGCAACAGATGGGCCAAAAGCGTCTCGGCTTGATCATCCGCCGTGTGCGCGACGGCCACGCGGCGCAGCCCGTGTGAAGCTGCCACGGAAGCGAAGAATTGATAGCGCAGGCGCCGTGCGGCATCTTCGAGATTCCAGCCGTTGCGGCGCGCCTCGCCGGCAACATCGGCGCGGTCCCGTACAAATTCAAACTGAAACTCCCTCGCCAGCCCCGCGACGAACATTTCGTCTTCGTCCGCGTCAACACCGCGAAGCTGATGGTGGAAATGCAAAATGAAAAGTTGCACTCCGAGTTTTGTGCGTAGCTCGGCTAGCAGACGCAGAAGAGCGACGGAATCCGCGCCCCCCGAAACCCCAATGCCGATGCGGTCCCCCGAACGAAGCATCGAATGCCGTTCGATGGTGCTTGCCATGCGCGTTTGAAGCGTGCTTTTCATTGGAACCGATTTCCCGCGTGGATTGCGCCGCTCGTTCATGGTAACAGCAGCGGCATCCGAGGCACAATCAGGCGCATCCAGCGGAGGATGGATGAGGGGACCAAACTAACGCAGGCTAGAGTTGGGTGCTGACCTGGCGCGCCATCAGGACTCGGTTGTAGGCGATCCGGCGGTCCAGCACCACTGCGGCTACGTAAGCGCAACCACCGCGCTCGGAGTCGATCCAACGGGCTACCGCCGGCTCGATCCATCCGAACAGGACGCCACCCAGTCCCAGGAGTCCGAAATATAGGGAAACGGCACGAACCTGCCTGGTGTCGTCGCCGGGTTCTGGACAGAGCGCGATGAGTTGCAGAAGCCGTCTGAATTGATCGCCGCGAACAGCATGGCCAGTGACACCGGAAATCTCGCGCCCTTGCTCGGAAAGTTCGTGGCCCCGAGATTCGGCTATCAGCGAGTGACAATAGGAGACGAAGAACTGCAGCAAGGTCAAGACCGAGATGCCGAAAATCAATATGGCGATCATCGATTCGGGACCAGCACCCTGGCCGTGGCCATTCGCGCATCTTCGGGAACCTTCATGAAGGTATAGGCCCAGGAGAGCGGCAGCCACAGGGCCATCAGGTGGAAGACATAGCGCCACACGACGGCATCCTGATAAATGTTATCCAGTGCATAGCTTCCGGCAAACGCGCTGAAATACACGCCCATCGACAGGACGAGCTGCACCAGGCGCGTTCTATTTTCCCGCAGCTTCATCATCGCGCCCCACAGCAGATACGTCAGCACGACACCCACAAAATAGAGGTTCTGCGAGAGCTCAATTACAAACTGCGTCACAAACTTGTCGCTGGATGTCGCCACCATATGATAAGAGATCCAAACAGTGCCCGCCAGAAGGAGCATTGCGCTTCCACGCAATAGTTTGGTGACTCCCATTTCTGAGAAGACGTGTGCATACAGACTCATGAGGATGAAATAAAGGCAAATCGTCAGCAGAGCATCTGAATAGAAGTAGAAATAATAGTAAGCCTCCGAGGTGAATCCGGATGTCCCCAGAATGCTGTAACGCCCCACGCCTACCGCGATGGAGGCACATAGGTAAAGGAATAGAGTGAAATGCCGGGAGAAGGCTCTCTTCTTGAGGAGGCACACCAAACAGCAGATTTCCACCAGGAAATCTACTGACCACATCGAATAATCAATTGGGCCCAGCATAGTAAGAGCGATCTCCGCATGGGCCCAATTGTCAATCAGTACAGCCAACTAGCTAGTTGGTTGGACCATAGGCCCGAATGTGACCACCTTTGGGTGGAGGCGGGGGAAAGGGACCCGGGCCATTTGCCCAAACGTGACCACCTTTAGGTGGGGGCGGCGGAAAAGGCCCTGGACCATTCGCCCAAACATGACCACCTTTAGGTGGGGGCGGTGGAAAAGGACCTGGGCCGTTCGCCCAGATTGCAGGGGCCGAGCTGTGAAATGCGGACACTGTCGCGGCATTCGCCACAACTAGATTCCGCAATCCCATCGCTCCGCATAGAACAAGCAACACCAAAGCGACTACCGTGAGCCACTTTGACATGGTACCTCCGAGTGAGGAAACTAACCCGGAGGCATTATATGCACTCCTGTTCCACATTGAAACAGGAATGTGTTGTGTCTAAACGATAAACTCCCCTAGACATTGGCCCGTTGGCCGGACCTTCCCGACCAATGCGGACCAGTATCTTTCAAATTGTCCATCTGCAGGGTAAGATTTAGAAACGGCGAGGTCAAGGGTACTGTAGTACTACTAGTACGACGACTAAAGGTCAATCCGCTCAATTAGATGGGGATGATTGATCTCTTCCGCCCAGTCCGACGCGGCGCGTTCTCGGGAGTCGTGGAGATGTGGTCATGGAATTTGACGCTCTATTAGCGAGCCCAGGTCTTTGCTCTTTACTTGACAGTTCTCGGACCGGCTCCTTAACATGTGTGCGCTCGTGCATGCCGGCGTAGCTCAGGGGTAGAGCGAGGGTCTCATAATCCCTAGGTCGTGAGTTCGAGTCTCACCGCCGGCACCATGATTTGCAATTGGTAAACTTGGTCTGATCCCCGCGCCCGCCGCACCCCTGTTCGATTCGAGTCTGTGCAACTCCTCCTTCGTGCTTTGCCGGCCAGATGGCCTGTGCTATTTGATGGCAATGGGATTCACGGGTGATCCGACGGCCCTGGTGATGGGCAGCGGAGGAGCGCAGAAAAAGAATTCATATACGTGGTCGTTGGCGCAGTCCGCGGCGAGCTCCTTCACATAAAAAATTTCACCCATGCTGATGCCGATCATGGGGATCACAATCCAGTGCCAGGGTTGGCTGGCAACGTCGGATTCATTCGGCCGAACCTCGCAACCCCAGGTGTCCGCGCAGATCGCGGCGATGTCCGCACCGCGAATCCAGTCGGCCGTTTCAAATCGAAGCCCCGGCGCGTTGCCGCCCGCATAGCCGCCCCACTCACCGGCACTGAGGCAGCGTTCCATGTGCCCCGTGCGGACAATCACGAAATCGCCGCGCTGTATCTCCACGCCCTGATCGGCGGCGCACTTTTCGAGTTCGCCAGTCCCGATGCCGTAACCGTCCTCCAGGGATTCGACGCCCTTATGGCGGGCCACGTCAAGAAGCACGCCGCGTCCGACCATCTTGTCCTTTGTTTTTTCGATGCCGTTCTTGTGCGCGCCATTGGAATCGACCAGTCGAGCGTCGTACCCGTTCCACATTTTTTCGCCGAAAAAAATGTGACCCAGCGCGTCCCACTGCGTCCCGCATTGTAATGGCATGGTGACAATGTCGTCCGCGTAGCGTAAGCCGATCGATTCCTGGCGGCCGGATACCGCGTCCGTCCCGGTCGCCAGCATCGTATGTATGGGATTGAATCGGCCGCCCCACTGTCCGTTCTGCGGGCCGCTGCTGTCGAAATTCAGCGCCAGTGAGAAGACCTTTCCTTTGCGGATGAGCCGCGCGGCATTGACGATATCCTGCGGCGAAATGTTGTTGAGCGTGCCGATTTCATCATCGGCGCCCCAGCGCCCCCAATTCTTCAATCGTTCCGCGGCAGAATTGATGTCTTTAAGTGTTACTTTCGGATCGCCATTTGTCATGGGCCACACACCTCGCAGGGAAGATTACAAGCGTTCACGCAAACGCATAGACTAGCATCATTGCAATTCGGGAACCCACTGCCTTTTCCCAGGGAGCGGGTCAATTTGCATGTTGCCAGGTCTTAGTAGGACACTCTTGCCTGTCCGCGTGTGCGGTAGCCAGATCAAACCGGACACGCAAGAGTGCCTGTCCTGCTCAACCATCACATTGCGAATAACCGGAAGGAGAACCATGGAGTCAAAGGCTGTGGGCATGATCGGGCTTGGAATCATGGGATCAGCGATGTCGGCCAGTCTCATTCGCGCGGGATTCAAAGTTGTAGGCTACGACGTGCTCCCTCAACGCCGTCAAGATCACCGCAAGGCGGGCGGAATCGTTGCGCGTACTTGCGGCGAAGTGGCCAAGAGGTGCGACATCCTGGTAACGTCGCTGCCATCTTCCGAGGCGCTGCTGGACACGGCAGCGGAACTCGCCAAATCGGCGCGGGCCCATCAAATTGTCGTCGAGACCAGCACGCTTCCAATCCCCGTGAAGGAAGAAGCGCGCAAGCGCCTCGCGGCACGCGGCGTGATCCTGCTGGATTGCACGTTGAGCGGGACTGGCGCGCAAGCGCGCGCCAAGGATTTGGTAGTGTACGCGAGCGGCGACCGTAAGAACTATCGCCGGGTTTCTTCCGTGTTAGACGGTTTTGCACGCGCCCACTACTACGTTGGCGAGTTTGGCGCGGGCTCCAAGATGAAATTCGTCGCCAATCTGCTGGTTGCAATTCACAATGTGGCGGCCGCCGAAGCCATGGTGCTGGCCATGAAATCGGGGCTCGACCCTGCGCTGGCTTTGAAAGTGGTCTCCGACGGCGCCGGAAGCTCGCGCATGCTTCAGGTGCGCGGCCCCATGATGGTGAAGGGAGATTACTCCGACGTGACGATGAAAGTGCAGACTTGGCAGAAGGACATGACCATCATCGGCGACTTCGCGCGAAAGCTCGATTGTCCGACACCGCTATTTTCAGCCAGCGCGCCCTTCTATACTGCTGCGATGGCCATGGGGCGAGGCGCGGAAGACACGGGTGTCGTCTGTGAAGTTCTCGAGCGAATGGCAAACAGCCCGCGCCGGTCAGCCGCGAACACACGCCGTGAACGGCGGCAGAAGAATTGATATTTGCGCCGGACGACGCCTCGGTCCCCCTGTCGGCAATTAGCTAGCGATTTTCTTCGGACTTTGCAGCCGCAAACGCCGTCGCGCGTGACGCGTCCAGATCGCGCTCAATCGTTTCGAGCGAGCGGCCCTTCGTTTCCATCCCAATGAAAATGTACGCGAAACCCGCTAGGGCGAAAAAGCCCGCCAAATAGGAAAACGCTGGCAGCAGCGCCGCGACCGACGCTTTCGGCGTGATGATGTTCGAGGAACCCACGATGAGCGCGAGCCCCAGCGGGCCGATCACTTTTCCAAGTCCGCCGAATCCGTAGGCCGAGCCCATGCCGGTCGTTCGCAGCGCCACGGGCCACACCTCGGCGGAGTAGGGGCCGACGATCGCGAAGCCCCCGTCCGCGAAGATGTAGTTTGCAATCAGAAGCAGCCAGAACACGGACACGGTTCCGAAAAAAACGCTGTGGTAGACAGCGGCGGCAATCAAGAAAATTGCCGCACCGAAACTGGCGATGCCACCTGAGGCCTTGCGGCCAATCGCGTCCGATAGATAGGACAATCCGAGTCGCCCGAAAAACCCCGCCAGAGTAACAGAGATCGCCAGGAACGACGCGCGCGCGGGCGTGACGCCCAGAACTTCCGCCAAGAGAGTTGGCATCCACATCGTAAACCCATAGAAACCTGTCTGTGCGCCCAGATTTATGATCCAGGAGACGGCCAGGCTCCGCGGGTATCGGAAAATGTCTGACAGATGCGACTTCGGCTGCATCTGTCCCTCCGGCGCGCTTTGCGGAAGACCAGCGGGATCCATCTCTAGCGCCCAAGCCAACGACTTGCGCGCCTCCTCTACACGTCCCATCTGGATCAACCACCGAGGAGACTCCGGCACCCAGGCGCGGATCAATAGCGTGAGCAGCCCGGGAACCATGCCGATCGCAAAGAGGCCTCGCCAGCCCACGAATGGAGTCGCCCAAGCACCCAGTACGGCACCCATCAGCGTACCGATGGGGATGGCGGTGGTTACCAGTCCTCCGACCATGCCGCGTTTTGAGGCAGGCACAAACTCCTGCACCAGAGGAAGGTCCACGCAATACAAGCCTCCCACGCCAAACCCAATCAGGAAACGGAATATGGCCAGGAACAGCCAGGCTCTGTCCGGAGTAAATGTCAAGATGCCGGTGGCAATCGAAAAATTCAGCACCGTCATCAGGAAAACTTTGCGGCGCCCGATCTTGTCCGCAAGCCAGCCGTAAAATACCGCGCCGAACATCGCGCCGAAACCCGAGGAGAGCAGAATGAACGCCGATTCTCCAAACGTGAGCTTCCATGGCCCCGCGATGAAGGCCACCACATAGCCAATCAGGAAGTAGTCGAAAAACTCGAGCATGTCGCCGAGAACGGCCGCAAAAATAATGCGGCGCTGGTTCCCCGTCAGACTGGTCTGCCGCTCGAGGTAGTTCAGCATTTTGGGTTATTGCGGGGATGATACACCACGGGCGTCGGCAGATCACGCCGACATTGAGGGCGGCGTAGTGTTTGCGTGGTCACGAATTTGAGGGTGCCGCAGTCCTTCACGTTTCTTGTGAAGGGTACGGTTTTTTGCGTTCTCTTCTTACCCTGATTCACGGCAAAGCGCACGCGCACCCACCTATGCAGAGCATTTAGATTTTGCATGGTCAATCGCCAAGGGCTTCGATATTATGCGCAGGAGGGCATCGCGAAAGGAATTTACCGCCTGGCGCTTGAGGAATTGCACATGCACCTCACACCGAGGGAAATTGACAAGCTGCTGGTTGCCAGTGCCGCGGAACTTTCTCGCAGGCGGCGCGCGCGCGGATTGCGGCTGAATTACCCCGAGGCGGTCGCGCTCATTACTGCCGAAATCCTCGAGGGAATCCGCGATGGCCGCTCCGTGTCGGAACTCATGGAATTTGGCGCGACGATTCTCAAGCGGGAAGATGTTATGGAAGGCGTGCCCGAAATGGTGGACGAGGTTCAGGTGGAAGGAACTTTTCCCGACGGCACGAAACTGGTGACGGTTCACCGTCCGATTCGGTAGAAGCCATCTCATAAACGGCGAACCACCAAGGCTCGTGAACTTGGATTTGCACGATCTTGATTGCGGCGCTGAAAGCGCCGCTGGACTCCAGCCCAGGGCAACGCCCTGGGTTTCGGAATTGATCGGTGCGCCCTGCAAGGGCGCAGGAATCCTCCGCCCCTGCAGGGCGGAACATGGACTCGGACACGCCCCCCGGGGCGTTGCCCCGGGCTGTCATACTCCGCGCGGTTGGCGCGTCATCGTGGTTGAGTTCTCTGGTGGAGAAAATTGTACGAAGCGGTTTACGAGAAAGCTTCCCGTCGGCAGCGGGACATGTTAGTAGCTTGAGGTGTCAAATGATTCCAGGCGAATATATCCTGGCGGAAAGCCCCGTGATCGCGAATGAAGGGCGACGCGAAATCGAATTGCAAATTGCCAATACGGGCGACCGGCCCATCCAGGTTGGTTCTCATTTTCATTTTTTCGAGGTGAATCGCGCGCTGCGGTTCGATCGCGCGGCGGCTTACGGGATGCGGCTGAATATTCCAGCCGGAACCGCGGTGCGCTTCGAGCCGGGAGATTCGAAGACGGTTACTTTGGTTGAGGTCGGCGGGTCCGCCACGATTCACGGCCTCAATGGTTTGACGAATGGTCCGGCGAATGCCTTGACGAAGCCGATGGCTTTGAAGCGGGCCGCCGAGCAAGGCTTTTAGGATAGGGTTTCCTTCCGGCACAACAACCACGTGCTGAGGTGGACGGTGGCGCCTTGTGGGGACACGGCATGTCGTGCCCCTATGAGAATGCGACGAACAAATTCATGAGTCTGAAAATTCCACGCCGCCAGTACGCCGACTTGTACGGACCGACAATCGGCGACCGCGTGCGCCTCGCTGACACCGAGCTCTTTATCGAAATTGAAAAAGACCTGACGGTTCCGGGCGAAGAAGCGAAATTCGGCGGCGGCAAAGTGATTCGCGACGGCATGGGACAGTCGGCGTCCGCCACTGGGGCTGACGGCGTTCTTGATCTGGTGATCACGAATGCGATGATCGTGGACCATGGCGGAATTTACAAAGCAGACATCGGACTACGCAACGGCCGAATCGCGGGAATTGGTAAAGCGGGCAATCCCGATGTGATGAGTGGAGTGACGCCCGGAATGGTCATCGGCGCGGGAACGGAAGTAATCGCCGGGGAAGGAAAAATCGTCACCGCCGGCGGGATCGATGCCCACGTTCATTTCATTTGCCCTCAACTTGTGGAGACGGCGCTCTCGGGCGGCCTGACGACTTTAATCGGCGGAGGCACGGGACCTGCCACCGGAACCGACGCTACTACATGCACTCCTGGCGCGTGGAATATGTACCGCATGCTGGAATCCGCCGACGGATTTCCTGTCAACCTCGGTTTTCTCGGCAAAGGAAATTCCTCGTTTGGCGCGCCTTTACGCGAGCAAATCGAGGCTGGCGCGATCGGCCTGAAGCTGCACGAAGATTGGGGAACCACGCCGGCCGCCATCGATTGCGCGCTTTCGGTGGCCGAAGAGTACGACGTGCAAGTCGCGATTCACACGGACACGATCAACGAAGCAGGGTTCGTGCAGGACTCAATACGCGCGTTCAAGGGGCGAACGATTCACACGTACCACACCGAGGGTGCCGGCGGAGGCCACGCCCCCGACATTATCAGGGTGTGCGGCGAGGCGAACTGTTTGCCGTCGTCCACGAACCCGACGATGCCGTTTACGGTGAATACGCTGGATGAACATTTAGATATGTTGATGGTATGCCATCATCTGAGTCCCGCGATCCCCGAAGATGTCGCTTTCGCCGAATCGCGCATCCGCGCGGAAACGATCGCCGCCGAAGACGTTCTCCACGATCTGGGCGCCATCAGCATGATGTCTTCGGACTCACAGGCCATGGGCCGCATCGGTGAAGTCATTACACGCACCTGGCAGACGGCGGACAAAATGAAACGCCAGCGCGGAGCGTTGCCCGGCGAAAAATCCGGGAGCGACAACGTGCGCGTGCGACGTTACGTGGCGAAGTTTACGATAAATCCGGCGATCGCTCACGGAATTGCGCACGAAGTCGGCTCGGTGGAGACTGGAAAACTCGCAGATCTGGTGCTGTGGAAGCCCGCCTTTTTCGGGGTCAAACCCGAGATGGTCGTGAAAGGCGGCATGATTGGGTGGTCGGTGATGGGCGACGCCAACGCTTCGATACCCACGCCACAGCCGGTGATTTACCGGCCCATGTTCGGCGCTTACGGGGGCGCGCTACACCGCACGTCTTTTACATTTTTGTCGAAGGCCGCCGTGAATGCGGACATACCCGGCAAGCTTGGGCTGAAGAAAACCGCTGTCCCCGTGAATCGTTGCCGCGGACTCACCAAGCGCGACATGATCAACAACGATGCCTTGCCGCGCATCGAAGTCGATCCGGACACATACGAAGTGCGAGCCGACGGCCAACTCCTGACTTGCGAAGCGGCACAAATCTTGCCCATGGCGCAGCGCTACTATTTATTCTAAGTGATTCTCAATGTGGGGAAACGTACTGATCATCGACCGTCTGATTCCTCCTGCCAGTCCCGCGGATTTGCGCGCCAAAGAAGACGACAAACTTGCGCTCACCTGGGAGCAACGCCGGTGGGTTCGCGGCCGCTTCACGACGGAGAAGGGAAGGAAAATCGGTCTCGCTCTTCCCACCGGCACGACGCTCGCACCGGACGTAATTTTGTGGGTGGAACAGGATTGGTATTTGAGAGTCGAGGCGGCCACTGAATCTATACTCGAGATTTCCCCGCCCGATAGTGCTGAAGCAGTGAGGATCGCATTCGAGGTTGGCAACCGGCATTTTCCTCTCGCGATGCAGGGGAACAAATTGTTGGTGCCGGACGACAAGGCGATGGTCCGATTGATGGATCGCCTGGGCGCACCGTGGGAAAGGCGGCAGGCAGTGTTCAATCCGTTCGCAAACGCGCAAGGCCATCAACATGGATAGCTTTCTGAGCCTCCTCCAGTTCACGGATGGGCTCTTTCCCGCAGGTGCATACGCGCACTCTTTCGGCCTCGAGTACTACGTTCAATCTGGAGAAGTGAGTGACGCGGCGGGAGTGGAAGAATTTCTTCGCGCCTATTTGGAAGGCTCCGCAGCTCCCACCGATGCGGTTGCCATGTTGTGTGCCGCGCGTGCAGGAAAAGCAGGAGATCTTGCATCATGCATTGTCCTGGATGAAACACTCGACGCGATGAAGACCGTGAGTGAGTTGCGCGACGCAAGCCGCCAAATGGGGCGACAAATGCTGCGCGTCGTGAATCATCTACCTGGCCAGCATCGCGTTTTGGCGGATTTCGGTGAGCAAGTTGGAAACGAAGGCACGCCCGGGCATCATCCTGTGGTCTTCGGAATCATAGGAGGCGTGATGGCGTGGCCTCCTGAAGAAATGGCCGGCGCGTACCTCTATTCAACGAGCGCGGCCCTGGTTGGCGCAGCCTTGCGGCTCATGCCATTGGGGCAGCTTGCTGGTCAGCGCATCCTCTGGAACATCCGTCCTCTGATCGCGAAACTTGCGGCGGATGTGCAAGGCAAGTCGCAAGTGGACATGTGGACGTTCGCACCAGCCCTCGAAATTGCCGGAATCCGCCACGCAACGCTCGATGCGAGGCTGTTCCGGTCGTGAGCAACAAACCTCTTAAGATCGGCATCGGCGGCCCTGTAGGCTCGGGAAAAACTGCTTTGGTCGAATCGCTCTGCACGCGTTTGAAATCGAGCCATCAATTGGCCGTGATCACGAATGACATTTACACGCGCGAAGACGCGGAATTCCTCACACGGCGCGGCGTACTTTCTCCCGACAGAATCGTGGGCGTGGAAACGGGAGGCTGCCCTCACACGGCGATTCGCGAAGATGCTTCGGTGAACCTGGAAGCGTCCAGCATGCTCATCCGCCGCTTTCCAGACCTCGACATTTTGTTCATCGAAAGTGGAGGAGACAACCTGGCAGCCACGTTCAGTCCTGAACTTGTCGACGCGACGATCTACGTGATTGACGTGGCGGAAGGCGACAAGATTCCTCGAAAGGGCGGACCGGGCATCACGACGTCCGGGATTCTAGTCATCAACAAGATCGACTTGGCGCCATACGTGGGCGCGGACCTGACGGTGATGGACGGGGACGCCAAGCGTATCCGCGGAGTGAGGCCGTACGTTTTCACTAATCTCAAAACCGGCACAGGAGTGGACACGCTCATCGAATGGATTCGCCACTCCCTGCTCTTTGAATCCTGAGCGCGTTGGACGAGACGGATACCTGCGGCTGCATTTTGACCGGCGCGGCCAAAGCACGATTCTCAGTCAATCGCGTTTCACGCTACCTCCGCAGGCGCTTACTCCCCTGGAATTGGAAGACGGAACTGCGTACCTCATGCTTCTCAATCCCACAGGCGGCGTGCTGGGAGGCGATCACCTTGTTACAGAGATCGTTCAGGGAAAAGAAACGCATGTCTGTTTAACGACGCCCTCGGCAACTCGAATCTACCGAACCGCGGAAAAGCCGGCTGTGCTGGAAACCGTAATCCAGTTAGGTGAAGGAGCCACGCTGGAATACCTCCCGGACCATGTGATTCCGCACACCGGATCGGTTCTGCGCCAATCTTTGCGCGTGAAAATGGCCCGAGGAAGCCGCGCCATCCTCCTGGACTCCTTCGCCGCGGGCCGCGTAGCTCGCGGGGAGCGCTGGAATTTTTCGGAGATCGATTCCCGAACGGAAGTCACAGTGTGCGGCAAGACGGCCTTCCTCAATCGCACCAAAATCAACCCTGCCGCGCAACGTCCCGAACATCTTGGCCTGATGGAAGAATTCAGCTACATGACCTGTCTAAGCTTGTTTGCGGATGGATCCGAGGACTGGCCGCGAATCGCGGCCGCCCTGAGCGCGGAGTTGGAAAGCGTGCGGCAAGTGAAAGGCGGAGTAAGCCTGCTCTCCCGAGGCGGATGCGTGGTTCGATATCTGGCAAATTCCGCTTCGGATTTGACTCGAACAAACCGGAAATTGTGGGACGTAGCTCGTGAATTGGTCGTGCGGCTTCCGCCGTTCGATCACAGGAAGTATTAAGTCTTACGAAGGCTTTCGCATCGCTTGTACAATCATCCAGGCTCGAAGGCGGAAATCAAATGGCTACACTATTTGCCATCGTGCTGCTGGGATTTTTCCTTGGCATGCGGCACGCCACCGATCCCGATCACGTCATCGCGGTGACTACGATTGTCAGCCGCGAGCGGACCATGCTGCACGCCGCGCTGATCGGCGCCTTCTGGGGATTGGGGCACACGGTCACGATTCTCATGGTTGGCTCGGCCATCATTCTGTTCAACCTGACAATTCCACCGAGGCTCGGCATGAGCATGGAATTATCCGTTGGACTCATGCTGATTCTTTTGGGCGTACTAAACCTGAGCGGACTCCTGCGGCGGGCGATCGAGTGGATCACGATTCGCCGGCTTGGCCCCGGCGCACACTCGCACATTGTTTTAGGACGCTCGATGATTCACATGCACGACGAGGATGGAGAGCCCGTACTCGCGGGATCGGAACCTGCTTTCAACGGGTTTACAGAGCCGGGCCCTGAGTGGCGCCCGCGATGGTTGAAGACGCTCGGTCTCTTTCACATTGCGCGGCCGCTGACCGTGGGAATCGTGCATGGTCTCGCAGGGTCCGCCGCGGTGGCCTTGCTGGTCCTGACGACGATCCATCGTCCCGCATGGGCCATCGGATATCTGCTGGTCTTCGGACTTGGGACCATCGCCGGGATGATGTTGATTACGGCAGTGATTGCGGTTCCGTTTGCATATACGATGCAGCACTTTGTGCGGCTGAATCGCGGATTGGCGATGGCTTCGGGAATGTTGAGCCTGAGTTTCGGATTATTCTTGTGCTATCAGATAGGATTCGTCGACGGCCTTTTTTCAACTCATCCACATTGGAAGTAGTGGCTCAACTACTGGAAGGCCCGTTTACAGACCAGTTCGTCACCCACATCGGAAAAAATTCTTCACTGGCGGTTTGGTGCACTGTTGGAAAGCTCAATGGGCTTGCCGTGCGGGGTGTGCCGGTAGGCCTCGGCCCAGGCCTCTTTGCGCGCCAGTAGTGATGCGGGATCGGTCAATCCTTTGGCTGTGACCAGACGCTCGAGAGCTGCCAGCCAATACTCATAATACCGCGAGCCGTCGTCAGGCTCACCGCGGTCAGTTGCCGCCTGCAGTTCACCGGCGAGTGCGGCCGCCCACTCCTTCCAGGTGAAATGCCCCTGTTCGGATAGCCTGACTGCCATCGCAAACGCCTGGGCCTGCCAGGGCTCGGCGAATACCGGGCCACCATCGTCGCGCGGCAAACGCGGCAGCGCCGCGATCTTTTCAGGATCGGGAATAGGGCTATGCTGACTCAAGATAGTCATCCCACAAATCGACATACACGATATCGCGCGGCGCGGCTTGCTGGCCCCACAGTTCGCGCGCGGCGAAGCGCACCGAGTAAACGTGCTGCGGCTTCTCACCCTGGAAATCGGCATTGGTGTCCGGGAAGACGAAAACGCCACGGTCGCGTTCGATCGTGCCAACTTTTCCCCGCGCGTAGCGCGGCAGGCGCGTGTGACCAACCGGATTGATGTTACGGGCACGCACGCGCTGGCCCACTTTGAAAAGTGGGACGACCCGCACGTCCCGGGCCCCAACGATGCCTTTAGCGAGCACCGGCAAAACTCCGGCTGGGGTGAGCGCCGGTGTGGACTTGGGCGAACCTTTCGCCGGAAGGCCGGTCTCGATCTCCGCCCCCGTAACCAGGCCGCGTTTGACGATGAGCCCTGTCAACCCTGCGAACCAGTTCTCGTAGTACGAATTGCGCAGATATTCGACGGGAGGAATCATCTCGATCTGGTAGCGGGAGGCATCGATGTTCAACTGCGGCCACGCCCACATTGCTTGGGCAAGGGCCCGCATCCGACCCTCCCAGCGTGCGTGAAAGACGGGCTCGTTCTTTTCGTACTGGATCGGGCCCATGTCTTGCATGCCGCCCATGTCATGCACTCCATTCATGCGGGACCTCCCGATTGCGAGAGTGTGACCTTTGTAACGCCGATCATCGCATCGCGGGTGACCAGCGCAGCCAGCTCTTGCTCGTTCAGCTTCTCAGTGCCGGCCGGACGCTCGGGCAGGACGATATAACGCAACTCCGCAGTGCTGTCCCACACGCGCACCTCCACTTCCTCCGCCAGTTCCAGTCCGAACTCGCGTAACACGCCGCGCGGATCGATCACTGATCGCGAGCGATAGGGCGCCGACTTGTACCAAACCGGCGGCAAACCAAGGACGGGCCAGGGATAACAAGAGCACAGTGTGCAGACGATCAGGTTGTGGACCTTCGGCGTGTTCTCGACGGCCACCATGTGCGCGCCCTGCTCGCTCGTGAACCCAAATTCCGCGATCGCGGAGGTGGCGTCGGCGAGCAGGCGCTTCTTATAGGCGGGATCAACCCAAGCCCGCGCTATCACTCGCGCCCCATTGCGAGGGCCAAGTTTGTGTTCGAATGCGTCAACCAGTGCGTCGAGTGCTGCCGGATCAACCAATCCCTTTTCCACGAGCAACGATTCGAGTGACTTCACGCGCAGGGCGGGGTCTGAAGGAACTGCCTGATGACTGTGCTCATGCTCGTGATCTTGGTCCTGCGCGTGGGCGAAATCGTGAGTTACCGCCGCTCCCGCCGCAGTCATCGCAGTTTTCAACATACCGCGTCGCGTGGTGTCCATCAGAATTTCCTTCCCCCACATATCTTACGATTCCAGCGGCCGTGCATGCGACCGCACAATCGCCCGTAAAGCTGATTAACTGAGACAACGATATTGAGGGCGCTAGCTGATGTCAAGGCGTTCACGAAGGCGATAAGGGGTTGCTGTAGCCCGCCTCTTCAGAGGCGGGGGGTTCCTCGCGGCGAGCAGAAAACCCTCACCTCTAAAGAGGTGAGCTCCAACAGTGGAGGCTCCTCAAGCTGGCTGCCGGCGCCAAGGAAGCGGTGAATGCTCTCGCATCCACGATGCCAGCCGCTCGAAGAATCCCTTGCGCAGCGCAACCTCCAGGAAATTTAGCACCAAAGCCAGGATGAGCCAGTACGGCCACAGAGCTTTGCGTTCGCGCACCAGGCTGCCCCTATCGCTCAGCAGATTATCAATCGACGGGTGCATGCGGCCGCCCGTCACGCGGCTGATCTCGCTAAGGAGCCCCGTGTTGACCGCCTGCGGCTTCATTTCTTCGGTCTCGCGATAGAAGCCCGCCTCGGGCAGGACCAACTCGGAGCTTCCCGAAACGATTCGATACAGGCCGCCCTGATCGGCCGGAATGTGCGCCTCGTAGTGCCCCGGAGCGGTTTCCTCGAGCGAAACCGTGCGAGCGGCTTCCCCCGGCACCTCCACGAGAATATGCGGAGGTCCGGAAGCGCTGAGTGCCGTCGCTGTCGGATTGTCCGCATTTCCCAGCACATCGTAATACACGACGGCGTCCCCTTCGCCAGTTCCCGGGCGAACTCCGGCGCGCACGGTGCGGTCACGGTGAGAGGCGTCGCGCACCATCTGCGGCCACAGCGTACCGAACGACGTCCACCGAACCCAGGGGGCCGCCCAGCGGTTCTTGGCGTCTGAGAGGAAGGCGATCACGCGGCCCAGCCCATAACGCCAGCGCACCAGGAGCGGCTTATCGACATCCACGCGCAGGATCGTTTCCGTACCTTCCTTGGCTTCCGCTTTGACGAAGCCCAGCAGGCGCGGCGAGCGGGCAAAGTCTATGCCGTCGATAAATTCCACCGGGCGGACACGGACGGCGCGCACGGAGCGTTCCTGGATCGCCAAGTCGTCCGTGGAGCGCACCTCGGCGTTGATGATTTGCGGGATCGTTTCCGGGTTTTCGACGAAATGTACCTTGCCCTTCGTTTTGTGGGCCAGTTCTTCCAGCAGCTCGCGATTGATATAATCGCCCACACCAATTGTAGATATGGTAACTTGTTTCGCGAGTGCGTCCCGTTCGAGCCGCGGAAAATCCTCCTGCGTGCCCGGTGTGGAGACGCCGTCGGTGAGCAGGATGATGTGCTTGTGGGTGGCCTGCTCGTTCAAGATCGTCTCGAATCCAGATAGCACGGCCTGATAAATCTTCGTGCCGCCGTTGGCGGTAATCTGGGCGATCAGATTGCTCTTGTCTTCGAGATCGCCGGCCGGTCCCATGGGGATGACCCAGTTAAAAGTTTCGTCGAAAGAAATGACCCCGATCTTGTCGATGGGGCGCAGCGTCTTGATGCTGGCGCGCGCGGCTTCGCGCGCCATTTCAATTTTCGGCCCGCTCATGCTTCCGGACTTGTCCAGCACCAGAACGACCGCGGTCGGTTTTTCCGGGGGCGGCGCCGCGCGCACGGGCAACATTTTTTCGAGAGGCGTCTTCGGCTCCTGGGCGAGCTTCGCATTGCTGTCGCCGGCAATAAAAATCAGGCCTCCTCCTGCATAGACGTATTTTTCGAGCGCCGCATCTTCGTCAGGCGGAAGATCGTGATCGGGATAATTATCGAACAGCACGGCATCCCAATCCCGCCCCATATGAGTCACCGGAAAAGCCGCCGCCGTTTCCACGTCCACTTGCGCCCGCTTCAGCGTCTGCAGCAGCGGCACGGAAGATTCGTGGCCGCCTGCAATGTAAAGCACGCGAGGCCGCCGCACCGTCACGGCTTGCGAGAACATTACCTGCTCGGCTCCGGCGCTGGAGATGTGTACCTCCATCAAATTCACGCCGCTCTCGGCGATCCGCGCTTCCAGGTCCACGGCATTGTTGCCTGCGTGCAGCTCCGCCTTGGTTGATCCGATCTCGCGGCCCTGGTTGGTAATCCACACGCGGGCCGGAATCGATCCCGCACTGTCGAGCTGCAAAGACAAAGTGAAGCGTTCGCCGGAGAACACGTCTTGCGGGGAAGCGATGCTCTGCACCTTTACTGGAAGTGGAGCGGTGCCACCGGCAGGCACGGTAAACACGGCGACGCCTTGCTCGCGCGCGCGCAAGGCTTCGGTAAGCGCATGCCCGCGATTCTCGTTCCCATCACTGATCAGGAGCATTCGCCGGGCTCCCTGCGCCGGAAAGGTGCTGAGGGCCAGTTGCATGGCGCCTTCGATATCCGTGACCATTCCTTCTTTCGGGTCGACTCCTTCGGGAATACTCACCTTATCCGCTTGCGGAGGCACAGTGCGAAGATTGGGGCGCGCGGCAAACGTGATCAGCCGCAAATCCGCGCCGGAATTCTTGCGAACCAGATCGCGCAACATGGCCTCGCCGTGCTGCAACGACTCTCGGGGCATGCTGGCGGATGTGTCCATCAGCACCGTTACGGCTAGCTTCTCCACGCGCATGGGAGCCCAGGGATCCGCGAGAGCGATGACCAGAACGGCGAAGGCCGCGCACTTCAGCGCCAGGCACGCGCGTGATGCTCCCGGCGCTCTCCGCATCCACCACCACAGGACGGGTAGCAGTCCCAGCAGGATCAGAAAAATGGGTCGATCGAATGTCACTCAGCCACCCAACTTAACGAAGCTCGGCTTGCGAACCTCGGATTCCTCCGGGGTTCGCTGCAATTCTAAATCCTCATTCTCGAATTCGCCATCAAGGGGCGCCGCCCGCATTTCCATCGCCCGGCGATTTTCCCGCCCGGAGTAGTAAAGCCACCATTCCAGCCATAGCGCTACGATGCCCAGGAGCACCAGCCAGCGCCACAAATCCCATCCCGTTTGCTGAAACGGTTCCGATTCGACACGGGCCGTTTCTGGCGGAGTCGGCGTCATGCGCTGCGCGGGCAAAAGAGGCGTGTTCACCGCGACGCTTGTTTCACCGCCGGGCGCCCCATTCGGAGCCCCGCCCGGAGCGATGACGCGATACATTCCGGTCTCCGTCGCCAGCAGGTGCACCTCCTGCCCCTTGCGCGCAAACGGCACATCCTTTCCCGATGGAGCAATGATCCGAGCGGCGGGACCCGGCAAGTCCAATTCTCCTGTGGAAACCGAATCCGCGGACTCATCCACCGAATGTGTCATCCATTCCATTCCTCCGGCCATTAGCAGTGGGAAGGCCGACTGCAGAGGAAAATTGGAGGTATGCGGATCGAAGCCGATAATGAGCAACCTATGTCCATTTTGTTCGCGGGCCAGAATCAATGGCGCCGGAGGGTTCCCTTCCGTGGAAGCCAGGATCATGTCGGTGGGCAACATGTTGATCTCGGCCGGATTGCGCACACTCACGTCGTGCGTGCGAACCCAGCGCGTGACCGGGTGCTGAGAGTTCCACCCCACGACACGAACGGAATGCGACGCAGCCGAAGCTGGTCCGCTGAGAAACCAAATGGAATTGAAGGCTGGCTTCGCAGGCAGGCTCGTACCCTGGTAAATGGCGACATCGGGTGGGACCTCCGCGTTCATTCCGGGAGTTACAACCTCAGTCTGCAAATAGGGGTTGCTCGCAAGCACGGTCAGCAAATCCTTCGGAAAAGCAGAATTGCCGGTAAACACGGCTACCCGCATGATGCGGAATGTGGGCAAATTGACCACCGCGCGGTCGTCGGCTTGCAAAGCGTCAGACGGGCTGATCTCGGCCTGCAACAACCCGCCGCTCGCCCAGGTAAATTCATTCTCCGCATTGGTCAGTTCCCCGGGAGACAACGAGATCGTTCTCTGGCCGAGCGGTTGGCCGCTGACCGACAGTTTCAGTACAACGCTCGTCTTGGTATCGCTGTAATTTTTCAGTTGCGTCAGCAAGTGCCAGAGGTCGGGCTGCGCCGCGTCGCGCCGCAGGGAAAGGTGCGTGATTCCGCGGTTCTCGACGGGGATCTCGCCACCCACCAGGCGAACTAGAAATTGAGGCTGGCCGCGGTCGCCGTCCGGATTTTCCGTCGCCGCGCGAAACTTTTCCAAGCCGCGCGTCTGCTGCTCGTCGAGCATTCCCGGGCCGACATAAACAAGCAGCCCGCGCCAGGATCCGCCCAACGCGGCCCTGCCCATTTCCAGGGCGCGTGGAATATCCGCAACGCTGCTGGAAGTAGGAGCTCCAGCAATCGCACGGCGCAGAGCTCCCCGGTCGGTAGTGAACGGAAGTATCGGCGGCGCGTCGGCCTCTGCAGGAAGCAATAGCACTCGGTCAGCCGAAGGCAGCGAATCCACCACCCGCTGGGCCTCCCTGCGCTCGGTGTCGATCCAAGGAGATGCGCCTGCAGGCCGCACCTGCGACCATATCGAAGTATCGAGAACGATCACGACGCTGCGGCCATCGAGCGAGACGCCCCAGCGAAGGTTCGCCAGCGCAAGAATAAGCAAAAGCAAAAACAACACTTGGGCGAGCAACGCCCAGGGCTCTCGCAGCCGCCGGCGGCGCGGCTGCGCGACAGGCTGCACGCTGGTCCAGAACCGTAACGTGGAAACTCGCCGGTGTTGGGGCCGGCGATGGTGCAGATAAAGCCACAACGCCAGCGCGGCCAGCGCCGACCAAACCGCGGCCACCTCCGCCGGGCTGAGCGCCAGCCAATTCATCCCACCACCCGGCCGCTGCGCAGGCTTCGCAGCACAAAATCCTGGTAGGGAATATTGGTCACGGCGCGGGCGTAGCGTCCACCGTTGCGCAAGGCGAGCCGCCGCAAACGCGCGGAGAATTCGAGAAATCTGCGTTCGTAAACCGCCGTGCTTTCCGGCGAGCAATCCACGGTGCGCTGCGCAGCCGTTTCGGCGTCTTCCAGAATCAACTCGCCCGCAGCCGAGGGGCGTTGCTCCTCCGCGCTGTGTACCTGCACCAAAACGAAATCGTGGCCGGCCGAACGCATCATCTCGACCGCGCGCTCGCATCCCTGTTCATCAAAGAAATCGGAGATTACGATGACGATGCCCCGTGACGAAAAGCTACCCATGAATTCTTTGGCCGCGCCAAATAAATTGGTGCCGCCCCCGCACGAATGGTCGCCCAAAAACTGGAGCACCGGCCACAAGCGGTCGCGACCGCCGGAGGCAATCAACGGCTTGTCGAGCCGCTCAGCGAACGGCACGACGGTGACCGTGTCCAGGTGCAATAGAGCCAGATAGGCAAAGGTCGCAGCCAGCCGCTGCGCGTACAGGAATTTCGATTCAACCGCCCCTTCGCAATCCATCGATTCACTGCGGTCGAGCAAAATCCGCACGGGAATGTGCAGTTCGGTCTCGTAAATCTTCATGAAGAGCTTTCCGAGCCGGAGATAGGCGCTCCAATCGAGAGACCGTGGATCATCACCGAAGCTATACCGGCGGTAGTCCGCGAATTCCATCCCTGGTCCGCGCATACGCGAGCGGTGCTCGGGGCCCACCGCGCCGGCCAGGTTGTTGCGGCATAGCAGCGTGACCTGTTCGAGTGTCTTCAAGAATTCGCGGTCCAGTAAAAGTGGCGAAGTCATGTCCATCAAGCCAAAAATGAAAAAGCGATCTTACCGGCGCGCTCCCTGCGCCGCAAAAACGCATTTGCGCCTCAGATTTGGATCCTTTTCCGGCGCGTCCACGCCGCGGCCAGCCCGCGCGTCAAGTGCTAGCTAATCTTGCCTGCGATCTCGTCGAGCAAATCGTCGGTTGTCCGGCCATCCGCCTGGGCTTCGAAGTTCAAGATGATCCGATGGCGCAGGGCGGGAAGCAGAAGCGCGCGAATATCTTCCATGCTGACGTTGAACCGTCCGTCCAGTAGTGCGCGGACCTTTCCGCCCAGAATCAAGGTCTGCGCGCCGCGCGGAGAGCTTCCATAGCGAATGTATTTGTTGGCGAGAAGATTCTCCCGGCCTTCGGGATGTGTAGCGAGGACGAGTTTCACCACATATTCCTGAACGTGCGGCGCCACGGGAACCGTCCGCACCACCTGGCGCATCTCCATGATCTGCGGGCCATCGACCACGGAGATCACCACCTTGGCGGTTCCCTGCGTCGTGCGGTCCAGGATGTCATGCAGATCCTCGCGTCCCGGAAAAGGCACGCGCAATTTGAATAGAAACCGGTCCAACTGCGCCTCCGGCAAGGGGTAAGTGCCTTCCATCTCCAGCGGATTCTGCGTGGCCATGACAAAAAACGGCTCTTCCAACTGGTGCGAAGTGTGCGCCACCGTGACCTGCTTTTCCTGCATGGCCTCCAGCAGCGCTGACTGCGTCTTGGGGGTGGCTCTATTGATCTCATCAGCAAGTAGAAGATTCGTAAATATTGGGCCGGGCTGGAAGCCCAGCGATTTTCTTCCGTCGCCATTTTCCTGAACCACCGCCGTGCCGATCACGTCGGCCGGCATCAGGTCAGGCGTAAACTGAATCCGCGAATACTTCAGGGCCACGGCCTGCGCGAGCGTGCGCACCAGCATGGTCTTGCCGAGGCCTGGCGCGCCTTCCAGGAGCACGTGCCCACCCGCGAGCAGCGCGGTCAACACGCCGTCCACGACTTCGCCCTGGCCCACGATGGCCTTGGAAATCTCGGCGCGAACTTCTTGCATCTTTTCGGCCAGAGATTCTGCCTGCTGCGCGAGCGGGTTGTCACTCTGCTGGCCTTCCATCCGCACCGATCCGGTCATGAATCCATCCGATCCCGGCGGGCTCCAATTAGAGCCCGCGCCCTGTTACCTGACATCCAGTTTACGCCGCACACAGAATTATTTCTGTCCATTTTCAGGATGCTCGAAATAGCGCTGCACGTACAAGCGGTAACGAGCCGGGATATTTTCCTGCTCCGCGCCATTCGTCGTGGCCACTGCCTGGGGGGACACCTCGCGAACGGGCACTCGCGCCGTGCCCGTTCCGCCGTCGATACGCATGCGCGTCTGCTCTTTGAAGCCGTTGGATTCCAGCGCGACGCGATCCGGCACCGCGTTCACCGGCAGTGCCGCTTGATCTTTCTTCAGTTCCTTGGACCCCTGCTGGCTTCCGGCACCGCTGCTGCTATTTTGCGTTGCTTTCTGCTGCGAGTCGGAACTGCCCCGGGAATCGCCCTTCTTATCAGCCTCTCCCGCACCAGGCTGGCTTGAATTGCCGGATTGCTGCATGCCCTGCGAATTGGGTTGCTTCTGGTTCGCCTGGTTGTTCGCCTGTTGGTTCGGCGAGTTCGATAACATGTTTTTCAGCGCCTGCATCAGCGACTGCGATAAGGATTGGTGGCTGTTCTCAGAATTTTGTGATTCCGCCTGCTGCTGCGTGTCCCCGCCCATGCGTTCGGACCCGTTGTTACTTTCCTGCGATTGACTGCCCTCTTGCTGCTGCTCCGAATCCCCCGGCCTCATCTCTCCCTGGCCGTTCTGCATGGAAGATTGAGGCTGGTCTTGCATCTGATCGCCGGCATTTGCATCTTGCGAATTTTGCTGCCCGTCTTCCGGTTTGCTCCCCTGATCATCGCTCGCTTTCCACAGATCATCAGTTGTTGTCGCATTGCCGGGCCGGGCCTCGTCGGCCGGGGAGTCCGGTTTCGACTTAATAAGCGCCATCGTTCTTTGCAGGTCTTTCTCCATGGCGTGCACGATAGGAGTAAGTATCGACTGCACCAGTTGCGATCGCGCGGTGGTTTGCAGCAACGCCACGATCGGCGGCTTGTAATGGATGCGGTAGACAAGCAAACCCGCGGTGGCCACGGCCAGCACCAGCGTGTGGCGAGCCACGGCAGGCAGCCGGACTGGAAACAATGCCTGCGGCCTCACTCCCGCCAGACGCATCACGGCATCCTGGCGCTGGCGCAGGACCATTCCATCAGGATTCTCGACGCCTCCCAAGTGCACAGCCGTTGAAACCCGGTCACGCAAGCCCGCAGCCGAATCAAGCCGGCAAGCTGCCTCATACGCGGAAGGCCGCGCGCGCCACGTCAAGATGACAACCGCGATGGCCCCGGCGACTACCACAACCCCGGCCGATATCACTGCCCAAGCCAGCTTGGGGCTGACCGCGGCCGCCACCATCAGGCCGGCCAGAATCCAGGTCCACACTTTCACCCAGCCGCTGAGAAACGTGTTGGTAAGAATTCTTCGGCGGGTCGTTGTAAGCGGATCGACCAGGCTGTGGAGTTCAGCGGGCCATTTCTGATTTCCCAAATCGGGTCCTTGGACTGCGCGGATGGAGCTAGGTTGCTTGTGGCTCGATGCGAGCGCCCCTTTCCAGAGGTTCCTAAGGGCAGAGAAGAGGGCAAGCCCGGATACAGCCACGGGCGCCGCTGAATTTATCTTCTCTCGTGCAGCCACTGAAAGCCTCCCCTACAGGTTCGGCCGGGGCATTTGCTCTCTCCAATTTACCCCAAGATTCCCTCTTTCGAAACTAAAACCGCATGCGCATCGGATCAAACAACATGATCCGCGACATGCTGAAAACAAATCTACAAAGGCCAGTCAAGTGCGAGCCTTACCTTTATGCTGAACTCCCCGGCTTCGCAGGGGTGCGGAGGCTGCCAGAACTAAGAGCAGGCCGATACCCATTCGGTTGGATGCCGAGTAGGGCCGTTTCGTACCGCGAATTCAGCAGCCTCCACCTCGCAGTGACCTGTCCAGAAATGATTGTTTCTGCAAAGAGTTACCCCATTTCGGAAGCTGAATACCACCCTTTCTCACACTCGCAGTGGCCAAGTCCTGGCCCGGGGTGGTATAGCTCACGCGTCGTTTCGATACTCTTCGGTAATTCAAAGCAACGCGATGAGATCGATTTCGACGCGGACGTTCCGTGGCAGCCGCGCAACCTCGACCGTCGAGCGGGCCGGCGGATGCACGACAAAGTAACGCCCATATACTTCATTCATCGCGGCAAAATCATTCATGTCGGCAAGAAACACCGTGGTCTTTACCACTCGTTGCATCGAGGAGCCGGCAGCTTCCACGATACCCTTTAAGTTTCCGAGTACGCGCTCGGTCTGCGTGGCTACGTCGCCCTCGACGATTTGCTGTGTCCGGGGGTCCAGCGCGATTTGGCCCGACAGAAAAACAAAGCCGTTCGCCTTGATGGCTTGTGAGTATGGGCCAATGGCTTTCGGCCCCCGATCCGTTGCGACAGGTTCTATCACACGATCCTCCTGAAACAGAAAATGGAATGGGCTTTGTGAGCCGCGGCCCCGGCAGGCCCGGGATCTTCGACTTCAGGCGCGACATCAAAGCGCCAATGAAAACTGGGCTTTAGAGTCTGGAACGTTTGTCGGTCGTAGCTTTAGCCAGTAGAGGCATCTGCCGCACCTACGGCGCTCGAAATCTAGCCTTCCCGTGTACCCAGTGCTTCCGCACTGGGCTACGATCTTTCGCGCCTCTGCCGCTGAGTCGCGACTCACAAATCGCTGCCTGTAAACCACAAGTCGCCAATCCTGAGTCGCGGGCTTCGACCCGCATACACAAATCCATCGCGACAAAGCTGCAGGGCCGGGGCTCGAGCGACAAAGCCGGAGCGCCGGAGGCGCGCCAGAACGTAGCCCAGCCCGGAAGGGCTGGGACCGTTGGCAATCATAATTCTGAGCACCGTAGGTGCGACACACTCCGCTCCCGAGCGACAATACTCACACAAACTCATTCGCCCCTGAAGTGTGAATCACGGTGCACCTCGGGAGATTTTTGAGACAAGCCCTAGTCTCCGCTGCGCGTACCCGGTCGAATTGTTGTAGCGCGCGCGGAATTCATCCGGGATGCCCGGGCGATTGAGCCAGGTGCGAAACATTTCCGCGAGGTCGCGCTGCGACGCTGCTTCTGCTGCCGCCCTCAGTTCTTCGTCGGCAACTTCATCTCCCCCGCGAGCCCGGACGATTTGTTGGAATGCCGCGCGGAGATTGTCATGGCCGCACAGGTCTTCCAGCGCGACGAAAAACAGCGCAGCCCGGTAGCCGGTGGAGATGCGCTCCGCGCGTGAATATCCCACCGGCGGTTCGAGTAGCTGTCTATCCGCCGCGATGCGCCCGGACTCGTCATACCTGTTCAGAAGTGCCGCAACCATGCGGCGGCGCTCGTCTGGACTGCGCGCCTCAGCCGCGACGATTAGGCCAAACAATCCCAAGCCGCGGCCCATCAAAATCTGCGCCTCCGGCCTCGGTCTCACACGCCAGCCAAACCACGTTCGGGCAAGCTCGTATTCGGCAAGCTCGAGTATCGATTCGTTCGCCACGCCTTGCGTCACCGCTCGACGATCGAGCAACGCGCCGCCCGGGAATGATCCGCCGCCAGCATCGCCCGGCTCGCCAAACTCCGCGGGAAGGTCACCCGGCGTTTCCACGATGTGCACGCCGGTTGCGCGCTTCGATTCGGGGCCGAAAAAATCCGTGTATGCCCGCATGGTAGAGGCAAGCCGCGCTGCCGCCGCTTGCGCCCCCTGCGCGTCGAGTGGCTGAAGCGTCCAGAAAATTACTTCACCCTGCGGCGCGCGGATTTTCTGTTCCAGATAGCGCCCCGCGACAACGAAAGGGGGAAAGTCCTCGTTCGACCGAATCTTGAAGCGGTGCGCAACTAGATTCCCAGCAGTTCCTGGTTTGAGCGGCGCGCCGGGCGCGAGCACGCGGAAATCCGATGGGGCAATTACCGTGAGGCTCGCATTCATTGGATTGGGGCCGCCTCTTACAAACACGCCGTTCGGCGCTTGCCACAGCGGCAGCGCGGTCTCATCCGCAATGTAAAAAGCCAGGGGCGATGCCGCGACCGTCCCTCGGCCGGCGGGCTCGGGCATCAAGTCCCATTCGGTGATGATCTCGCGTGGCTGGCGCTGTTCCCAGGCTGGATCAAACGGCGCGCGCATCAATCGGCGGTCCGCATCAGAGACGGCCTGCGGCGAGACTTCGCGCCCGTCGATGGCCACGCGCAAATTCCGCGGTCCGAACGTGGGCCCTTCCGGCAGCCGCACTTCCATCGAACGAAGCGGGCGGTCGCCGGCGTTGTCGAAGCGATCGACGACTCGTATGTGAAGCCCAGCGCCATTCCTCGCGTCGGCCACAGCGCGAATCTCAGCTTGGCGATTGATGAACCGGAAGCCAGGACCCAATGGCTGCACGCAACCCGTGGTCAAGAATGCCAACGCGCAGAGCGTGAGTCGAAGGAGGATACGGAAACGGGTTTCCTTAATCAAGATGGAGCGATTCTACCGGGGCGAGCGATGCGGGTCAAAACTTGCTGACGGATCTGGGCGAATTAAGCACATCACGAATAACTTGGACGACTCAGCGAAAACACAAAGAGCCCCCGCCGATTGGCGAGGGCTCTCCGTGATAGCCGGACGCGGCTACTGTTTTGCTGCGTTGTGCTTTTTGTTGTAAATCTGTTTGGAAAGCTTGTTCTGCTGCTGGTTCACGGCGGTTTTGTCGGCGGCGGTTAGCTTGCCGCCGTTGGCCTGGCGCATGCCGGCCACTTCACGATTCACTCCCTGTTGCTTGTTTTCGAGTTTTGCCGTTTCACCGGCGGTCAATTGACCGCTGCGAACCCCATTGGCAATGCGGTCCTGCTGATTTTCACGCCGTTGGCCCACCACGCCGTTTCCGTAATGTGCCGTCGCGGCATTATGCTTGTCCTTATAGATTTGATTCGACATCTGATTCTGCTGCTTTTGCAACTTCGCGCGGTCGGCCGCAGTCAGCTTGCCACTGTCCGCGGCGCGCATGCTGTGTTCTTCTTTGTTCACACTCGCTTCCTTGGTCTCCAGCTTCTTTGTTTCTCCGGCGGTCAGTTGGCCGCTCTGGATGCCATTGGCAATGCGATCCTGCTGATTCTCTTTGCGTTGCTGAATGGTTGGCGGGGTGGTGGCGCCGCTTCCCGCCGTGCTGGGACTTGACCCCGTCTGTTGCGCAAACCCCACAGGCACGACAAAAGCAATAAGAACCGCGCTATTCAGTATGAGTTTTGTGGTTTTCATGGCGCTTCTCCTGTCCCTTGGTCTCTCTTTCGGACGTCAGCTCGCGAAACGTTATCGGAGTCTGCACACCTCATCGAACACCCTAGCATTCGGAAAGTTCCGATTCTATGGTACGAGTTCAGAAAAATGTGTCCAATGAATTAAATGCAGACGTAATGACAATGGAAACGCTTTTCCCTCGATGAATAAGCGGCTCCCCCAACAGCGACTTAGACGGGCCGCCTGCAAAATGAAACAATCACTTGAGAATTCGCTTTATTGTTCATTCCGCCACTAAATCACAAGCTTTTTTGATTTCCTCTATCGATTTCCCCTTCCAGAATTTGTTCCAATTGTCGAGCGAAGAGAACGTGCGAGTTTTCATTCGATCGATATAGAGAGTCCCGCGCAAGTGATCGATCTCGTGTTGCAGGATCCGCGCGTACCAGCCCGATGCTTCAAGTGTTTCTTTCAATCCACGTTCGTTCAGAAATTCCACTCGCACCGCGCGCGCTCTGGGAACAAGAGCTGAAAAACCAGGAAGGCTGAGGCATCCCTCGAAGAATTCCGCCGAATCAGTACTCATTTCCGTAATTCTCGGGTTGATGATGGCGTGGAACGGCACGGGCCGCCTCTCGCGTTCTCGAAGCTGCTCTGCGGCAACGTCCTTGTGATATTCCTCGCGATCCTCGATTACGGCGAGTTGCAGCGAAAGCCCGATTTGGGGAGCGGCGAGCCCCACACCCGGAGCCTCATGCATGGTCTTTCGCATCGACTCGATCAGCTTCTGGATTTCCTTGCCGGCAATCTCAGCGGGGGTCAACGCGCGGGCCTGCTGCCGCAGAACCGGATGCCCGGTTTGTACGATCTCGAGGTCCACACCCATCTCGATTCTCGCGCGCATCTGCGTAAGGCTTGTGCTGATTCAGGGATTCAGGATTTCACAAGGAATTCTCGCGCAGCCCGGCTCTAATTCGAGACAAATTCTTGCGAACTCTCAACGCGTGCGCCTGCGTCCCTGATAGACCCACCCGGTGCCACCGGAAGCGTGTTCGCGTAGAGCGATGTATTTGGAGGCCTGCTCATCGGTAATGCCCTTCTGGATAAAATCCAGGATCCCTTTCTCGCTCGCGCCGGAATTTTTCAGCCCGCCGAGTTTTTCGCCCGAGAGCACCGGCAAGCCCTGCGAGCGGCGCTGCGCGACGGCCAAAATCACTTTGTCGGAAAGCCCAGCGAGCCTCAAGGCCTGAGCCTGCCCGGCCCACAATCCCAGTTGATCCAAGCGCGCCAGCACCAGTACGGTCTGCTCGGAGGAGCCTGCCGCAAGTAAATCAGCGATAGGCTGGCCGCCGGAGAATGGCTGCTGGCGGCTTCGGGCAAGTCTAATCAGCTCGACGCACGAGGGATCGGAAAGGCCTCCTTGCCTTGCTTTAGTCAGCTCGTTGATTTCAGCGTTCGACACATTCAGGGTGCGAAGCTCGCTGACGCTGTTGGACCACATGCCCGCCTCGTCAAGTGCTTGCGAGTCGGTTTGTTCCGCGGCACGCTTACAAGCGCCAAGCGTCAACAATAAGGTCAGCGATAGCCCAAGCAAAAGGTGCGGCTTGGTCGCAAAGCAGGACTGGTGGGGAGTGGGCATCTCCTCTATTGTAGCCGCGCTACTCGGGAGTGGCGCCGGCGTGTGCCGGGAAGATTAACGGGAGTGAGAAGCAGAACAGCTCGGGAAGGGGCCGCCTCCGGAAGCTCAAACCTTGTAGAGGCGTTCGACACCGAAGATGCCCGGAATTCTCCTGATATTCGTCATGATGTGTTCCAAGTGTTTGCGGTCCGTGATTTCCAGCGTGAGGTCGATGCGGGCATGCAAATTGTCTGGATGGCTGCCGAGGGTGCGGATATTCGAACCTGTATCGCTGATGACGCTCGTAATGTCGGCAAGCATTCCGGGCCGGTCCTGCGCGCGAATCTGCAAATTGACGGGATAGATCGATCCGGCGGCGCCTCCCCATTCGACGTCGATGCGCCTTTCCACCTGGTACAGCAGATTTTGAACGTTGGGACAGGACTTGGCATGAACGGCGACGCCGCGGCCGCGCGTGACGTAGCCGACGATGTCGTCCCCCGGGATCGGATTGCAACATTTGGCGCGAAAAACCATCAGGTCGTCATGGCCGCCGACCTGCAGAGTCGCCTCGCCGACTCTCAGCATGCGCTTGACGGTTGAGACCAGCCGGGCGGCCGGCTCCTCGGCCTGGTCGGGCTTTTCCCCGAGCGGCTCGCCCAGCGCGTTCGAAAGAATTTGGCGCGCGGAAAACTTCCCGTAGCCCAGATCGGCGAACAGGTCTTCGAGCTTCGCGCATCCATATTCGGAAGCCACGCGGAGAAGATCGGCTTCCGGAATTTTCTTCAAGCTGCGCCCCACCTGTCGCGCCTCCCGCTCGAGCAAACGGCGGCCAACTTCCGTGGCCTGGCTGCGCTCGATGAAGTTGATGTGATGGCGGATCTTGCTCCGCGCGCGTGAGGTGCGTACGAAGTTCAGCCAATCCCGGCTGGGGACGTGGCCCTTCTGCGTCAGAATCTCGACCACGTCGCCGTTGGTGAGACGGTGCCGCAGGGGAACGATTTGGCCGTTCACCTTTGCGCCGATGCATTGATTGCCCACTTCGGTGTGCACGGCGTACGCAAAATCAACCGGGGTGGCGCCGCGCGGGAGGGCCAGCACCTTTCCTTTCGGCGTGAATGCGTAAACTTCTTCCGGGTAGAGGTCCACCTTGAGCGTGGACATGAATTCCGACGGCTCTTGCATATCCTTGACCCATTCGATCAATTGCCGCATCCACAGAATGCGTTGATCGTCGGCGTCGGAAACGTCCTTGCCGTCCTTGTATCTCCAGTGCGCGGCAACTCCCTGTTCCGCGATGCGGTGCATTTCCTGCGTGCGAATCTGCACTTCGAACGTCTGCCCGGAATGAATCACCGTCGTATGCAGGGACTGGTACAAGTTCGGCCGGGGCATGGCGATGTAATCCTTGAACCGCCCTGGAACCGGCCGCCAAACCTGGTGGATGACTCCCAGCGCCGCGTAACAGTTGCGGATCGTGTCGGTGATCACGCGGACGGCCAGCAAGTCATAGATCTGGTCGATCGTGCGATGTTGGCGGAGACTCTTCTGATGAATCGAATACAACCGCTTGACCCTGCCATCCACTTCCGCCGCAATTCCGTTTTCCTCCAGCCGCTTGCGAACCGTATCCTGCAATTCCATCAGAAACGCTTCGAACTCTTTCCTTCTCGTTACAACGGTCTGCTGAAGCTCCTGATAGGCTTCGGGCTCGAGGTAACTGAAGGCCAAGTCTTCCAGTTCGCCGCGAATCAGCCCCATTCCCAGGCGATGGGCGATGGGCGCGTAAATATCCAGCGTCTCCCGCGCAATGCGCTGCTGCTTCTCAGCCGGGAGGAAACCGAGCGTGCGCATGTTGTGCAGCCGGTCGGCAAGCTTCACCACGACGACGCGAACGTCGTTGACCATGGCCAGGAGCATTTTGCGGACATTTTCGGCCTGCCGGGCCTCGGGAGCCAGCAAATCCAGGCGGTTGATTTTCGTAACCCCTTCGACCAGGCGGGCGATGTCCGAACCAAAGCGCTCCACGATGCGCGCCGAGGAAATGCGCGTGTCCTCCACCACGTCGTGCAGCAGGGCGGCGCAAAGCGTCGTGATGTCCAGCTTCATGTCCGCCAGGATGTGCGCCACTTCGAGCGGGTGGGAGAGGTACGGGTCGCCGGACTTGCGTAACTGCGTGCGATGCTGCTCGGCGGCGAATTCGAACGCCCGGCGAAGCAGTTCGATATCGCCCGCAGGCCGCGACTGCCGGACTTTCTCGACCAATTCGAGGAAACGCGACTGTAGCGCGCGCGTCGTGCGCTCGGTTCTGCCGCTGACGAGCGAGGCCAGGCCGGTGGGCTTTTCCACTGATGACATCGTTCTATATCTTAAGTCTATTTGATGCCACCGGCGAGAAAAGAGTTCCGGGCATGCCTACTGCGTCTCAAACAGGGATAAATCGAAATTCCCCTCGATTCCTGTCACCAGCTCCCTCCGAGCAACCAATCCAAGACGGACATTGTTCTGATTTGATCCGGATTGTGGCTCCTGTCGCTCGCTTGTGGGGTCACGGTCACCGTCACCGTGTTTGATTTCAGAATCACCTTCGAATCCTCGGGATCTTCTCTCTCAACTCGAATGGCATACTTCCCAGGTTGTCTCATGTCGTAGAACTTAGCAGCATTTATGTCCCATTCTGTGGTCTGCCCCGCCTTTACGCTGGCCCAGATATCGTTATCGTTGAGGTCTTTGCTGGAGAAACGAGCAAAATCGTCTTCGATATGAGCGACATGGCCATTATGGACGTAACCAAAACCCGTCTCGCGCGGCCATTTGCCTTGGGCGTCCCGCACGTCAATTCTGCAATCCGCCCCGGAGAGCACTCTGCCGAACTCCAGGTCATGATTAGTCTTGTTGGTAAAGTGAACGATGATATAAACGGGGGACCCTGCCTTCACGGAATCCTCAAAAGCACTGATAGAAATCGAGTTAACGGGGGTGCTACTTGAAGTCGGACTCGAGCCCTGAGGGGAAGTCTGGGCGACCGCGCTGCCGGAAAGGATATGGATCACAGAAACCAAAAAGCAGGTGTATGGGATCCTCATTCGATTTCTCCTCGACTTCACAAGCCAGATTCGGAAGTTTCCATTATTTTAATCCGAAGTGATCGTCGTAGTCCACACTGGAAACGAGCCTGGCGGGGTGTGTCCGCTATTTCAAGATCATCCCGGACCATTCGTTGTCCAATCTGGAACGCTCCTTCCTCCAACAGTCATGCTCCCTCCGGTGTTTATCGAGTCCCGGGTGGCCGACTCTCTCGAGTTTAGAGGGTCGGGGTCATGAATTCACCTTCGTTCCATGGCTAATAAGCTCCTTCGCCACTGGGGAAATAGTCCAAAAAAAGCGCGGGTGGGCCACCCTTTCGCGTTTAATTGTTGACGATCGCACTCAGTTGGATGATACCACCCAGGTACATCAACGCCGACTGACTGGTTTAGCTAGTCCGGGTGGCCGACCCTCTCGGGTTTAGAGGGTCGGGGCCTTGACTTCACTTTCGTTCCATGGCTAATAAGCTCCTTCGCTACTGGGGAAATGGTCCAAAAAAAGGGCGGCCCCGAGTACGGAGCCGCCTTACAAGTCCAATTGAATTGTCTATCCGAGCCAGCTAAGACTTAGCCGGGGCTTCCATCTTTCTCTGTTTGATTTCCTTGGCTTTGTCCACCAACTCGTCGGCCTGCTTCAACAAGGAGGCGCGCTCGTCGGGAGTAGCCGATTCGTCAGCTTTGCGGCGGAGGAGGAGATTGAGGTAGGCCATGGCGTCGTCATAGTCAGGGCGAAGCTCCAGAGCCTTGTGCAGCTTGTCGATGCCTTCATCAATCAACTGGCCGTTTTCCTTGGAGTATTCGTCACGAACCTGTGGCGGCATGGGATCGTCGTCCTTGAGGATCTTGTTCACGTTGGCCAGGCGCCACTTGCCGCGCAGCTCCAGGTTTGAGCGGTACGTCAACGTCCAGTCGATCACGCCGATCCAGTAGTAGGGCTCCGGGTCTTCCGGCTTCAAGGCAATGTGCCGCATGTGATAGGTCTTGGATTCTTCAAACTTGGCCCGGGTATACGGCGTCCCAGCCATGTTGTAGAGAATCGACCCAATCCCATCGATCGCCGAGAGATTGTTCGGATCCGCCGAGAGAACGTCCTGGAATTCCTTGATGGCCTGCTCGCCCATGCGGATGTTCTCTTCCGAAGGCGCGCCGGGAATGTATTGAGTGGCGTAGGCCGTGGCGAGATACAGACGGGCGTTCGTCAGCGTGGGATCGAGGTCCTTGGACTGCTTGAAATCCTCGATGGACTGATCGAATTTTCCGTCTCGATAGGCGGCCACGCCTTTGTTAAGCAGGTCGCGCGCCTTGAGTTTGTCGCAGCCACTCGCGCCGAAAGTGACGACAAATGTGGCGGCCATCAGCAGCGCGACGGACTTGATATTTTTGGAGTGCCGGAAATGCACAAAAGGATTCATGGCAGACAATCCATCCCCGCGATAATTTTGTAGTCCCCCCGAGAGGGCAATGAAACTTCCGATCCTTACGCTGGCATTTGCATCAACTACAGGCCGGTTTTCCCGGCCCCCGCGCTACCCATTCACTCCATTGCGCGGTCCACAGCCGCACACTCTACACCAGCATCGCCCCGGAACAAAGCAACATTATTGTCAAAAAAGAGGGCAGAGAGAGAACCACACCCGCCTTGCAATCGGCCCTTCTGGGAAAGACCGATTCGCCTTACTTCCCGGCTTCAAGATTGGCCGTGATCAATCCAACCTTGTCGATGCCTGAAACGCGCATGACGTCGATGGCCCTGGCGACATCGGCAAAACGCACCGCGTCGTCACCCTTCACGAAGGCAACTTTCTCAGCGCGTTCCTTGAAAACATCCGAAAGGCGCGGACCAAGTGAATCCCAAGTGGCATCTTCTTCGTTGATCTTCAGCTTCCCGGTGTCGAGAATCTGAACGACGATGGTTTTCTGCATCGTCTGCGGCTGTTGCTGCTGGTTTGGCGGGGCGGGTTGCGGAACCAGCGCATCCAGACCCTTCGGCGTCAGCGGCGTGATCACCATGAAAATAATGATCAGAACCAGCAGAATATCAATCAGCGGCACGACGTTCATCGTCGCCATTTCGCCGCCGCTCTTTCCTCCAACGTCCATTCCCATTGTCGTCGCTCCGTAATTCAGATTTCAGTGCCGCAAATCGCTTCAAAATGCGATACAGCACTAGCAGGTCCCGGCTCGAATCAGGCGCCCGCTAGTTTGGCAGTTACCAATCCGACCTTATCGATCCCGGAGTTGCGCATGATGTTGATCGCCCGCGCAACGTCAGAGAATCGAACTCCGTCGTCACCATCAACGAAGGCTACTTTCTCAGCGCGTTCCTTGAACACATCCGAAAGACGCTGACCGAGCGAATCCCAAGTAGCGTCTTCCCCATTGATCCTCAGATTCCCCGTTTCGAGTACCTGGACAACGATCGTCTTCTGACGAATCAAATCCGGCGGATTGTCACCTAGCGTCTGCTGTGGAAGTGCCACTTCCAATCCCTTTGGCGTCAGCGGCGTGATCACCATAAAAATAATGATTAGAACCAGGAGAATGTCAATCAGCGGCACGACGTTCATCGATGCCATCGTGCCGCCCTTTTCACCAATGTCCATTCCCATAGTCGTGACTCCGCGGTCTGAATCTCCACGCTTCCCGGTGAATGCTTAATCTCCGGTCGGTGGCGGTGGAGCGTTCCTGCTGCGGTTTTGCTCGGATTTGTCGGTCAGCAAGCCGACGTTATCCACGCCCGCAGCACGGATTTCGTCCACCACTTTGACCACCACGCCGTACTTGGCGCGACCATCGCTTTTGACAAAGACGGTCTTGTCCAACTTGTTGGAGATACGGTCGCGCACTTGATCAGCAACTTGTGAAAGATCAGATTTGACGTTGCCCAGGTAGACATCTCCACTCGATGAAATGCCAACGATGACGGCATCATCCTTGTCGGCATTGGGCATATCGCTGGGGCTGCTGACTTTCGCCAAGTCCACGGTGAGGCCCTTGGTCAGCATCGGCGTGACCACCATGAAGATGATCAGGAGCACGAGCATGATGTCAGCCATCGGGATGACGTTGGGAGACGACATCGTGGCTCCGACTTTTGGCTTGTAGGCCATGACTTACTTCTTTCCGCCGGCCCGGCGCGTGATGAAGTAGTTGACCAGCTCCATCGAGGAGTTGTCCATTTCCACGTCAAACGCCTCGACCTTGTTGGTGAAGTAGTTGTAGGCCCACACGGCGGGCACGGCCACCAGTAAACCGAGCGCCGTCGTGACTAGCGCTTCGGAGATACCGCCGGCAACGGCCGACAAACCCGTAGCCTTGGTGCTCTCGATGCCTTTAAACGCGTTGATGATGCCGACCACGGTACCGAACAGCCCGACGAATGGAGCGGTCGACCCGATGGTGGCGAGCCCGGAAAGGCCGCGCTTCATTTCCGCGTGCACGATGGCGACCGAGCGATCGAGGCCGCGCTTGGCAGCTTCGATCACTTCCATGTCGGCAACCTGGGAGGAAGCAGATTGGAATTCGGATAAGCCGGTGGCGACAACCTTGGCGATGTGGCTCTTCTTGTTGCGCTCAGCGATCGAAATTGCTTCGTCGAGTTTGCCTTCACGCAACGCGCCGGCAACCTGCTGCACGAACACGCGGGACTGCTTGCGAGCCGCGCTGTACATCAGCACGCGGTCGATCATCACGCCGAGAGACCACGCGGAAAGGAGAAAGAGGATCCCTACTACAGCCTTGGCGATAATACTCATATTGCCCCACATCGTCCTCAGGTCCCACTGACCTTGCAGGACAATCAGGTTCATTGCAGCAACCGAAAGATTCGCTAGCATGTGATTCGCTCCTTTTTATTTCGTTCGAGATATATAGGTCCGGACCAACGATTCGCTGCCCCGGCCGACTCCCTGATAGGCGGCCTCTATTCCGGCGGGCTCCCCCCAACGAATTTGGAGCCCGTTCACCCTAAGCCGTCGCCGAGCTTTACCCACCCATCGTAAACGTTACAGTAATCGTCGTATCCACTTCGACCGGATCGCCGTTCAGCTGCGTGGGCTTGTAGCGCCACTGCTTGACGGCGTCCAGCGCTGACTGCACCAACAGCGGGTGCCCAGAAATAACTTCCAATTGGGCGACCTTGCCCTCTTTGTCGATGATCGCATGGAGGACGACGTTGCCCTGAATACGCGCCTGGCGAGCCAGCGCGGGATAAAGCGGCCGGGTCTGCGTGATGATGGACGCAGCCGTTACTTGTCCGCCCTGCTTGATGCGGGATGGCGCGACCGCCTTTGGCGGCGGAGGAAGCGCGGGCCCGGCGGCCATGAGGCCTTGTCCGGGAATTCCACCGAACACGCCGTTCGTCTGCGTGTTGTTAATCACGTCCGGGGGAAGCTCGGCTTCTTTAAACACGGCCACTTCTTTGGGGATGGCGCGCGGCTGCATCAACTTGCCGGACTGGATCAAGCGAGCCACAGGCTTGACGATGACCTTCACGGGCGCCGGCGGCGGCGGAGGCGGCGGCGGAGGCGGCGGGGCGATGAGTATGGTCGAAAGCATCGCGGACGGAAGCGCCTCGGTGTAGATCAAAGGGATCAGGATCAGGATGCCCAAAATAAACATCTGAACCAGACCGGAAAGAATTACTGCCCAACCTTTGTTGGTCTTTTTCTTCGTTACTGTAGATTCAACCAGATCGTCAAACATCGCATCATCCTCCTGCCGAAAGCACTGGGCTTGCCCCTAGGTCTTCCGGAGCTTATTGCCGGCTGCGGTTCCGGTTACTGCTGAAGTCGCGCCTTGATCTCTCCACTGGTTCCAAGCAACAACGAGTGGTGCGGCGATCCCAAAACTGGAGTACGTTCCTACCATAATCCCGACCACCAGAGCAAAGGAGAAAGCTCGGAGGACCTGGCCGCCCATAATGAACAGAACGAGCACGGTCAGGAACGTAAGCCCGCTGGTCAGGATCGTGCGAGAAAGCGTTTGGTTAATCGAACGGTTCACGATGGCCTTAAATGGCTCCCGGCGCATGAGCCGCATGTTTTCGCGGATGCGGTCAAAGATCACGATCGTGTCATTCATCGAATAACCTACCAGAGTCAAAAGCGCCGCAATCACGGTCAGCGAAATCTCAAAATGAAAAATCGAAAACAAACCCAGTGTGATGAGAACGTCGTGAAAGACAGCCAATACGGCGGCAGCACCGTACACCCACTCGAAGCGAAATGCAATATAAACTAGCATCCCCCCCAGGGCATACAGGGTGACGACAACCGCTTGACGCCGAAGTTCCGAGCCGACCTTCGGACCCACGATCTCCACATTGACGATGGCAAAATTGCTTGTATAAAAGGAATCTCGAAGGGCGGCGATCGTGGCGGCGTTCGCGCTGGCGGCAGATAAGTCGTTGAGGTTTGTCAGGACGCCACCGCGATTTTTGTCCCTGAAAGTGACAAGCTGTCGCGCCAACTGGGTGTAGCGATCACCAGCGGCCGCACCCAGGCTCAGGGGGTCCTTCCGTACGAGAACGTCTGAGATCGCGGAGGGCCCTGCCGCGTTAAAGTCTTGCTTTCCAGCTTCGCCGGAGCCCAGCGTGGCGTGTAGGGCATTGAGGATGGCCGTTTTGCCGGCGTCGAGCGCCTCCGAGCCTTCGCCCTTTTCCTCGAGGTTGATAAGGACTTCGTTTGAGTTTGGGTTGGAAATATCACTTACCGGAACGATTGTGAAATTGTTGACCCCCTGCTGGGTCAGCCCGTTGCGAATTGTATCCACAGAAGGTGGGGTTGCAAAACGCACGTCCACGACCGTACCACCTTTAAAATCAATGCCATAGAATAGCCCGTGATGCGCAGCGATGGAAGCAACGCCGGCCGCCAGCAGGAGAAAAGACAAGGCAAAGAAGAACTTGGCCTTACCCATCCAGTCCAGATCAACCTGTTTGAAGAAATTCATGCTCACTCTGACCCGTTAGAGTTGGACACCGACTCTAGGAGATTTGTTCCCGAAATAGAACGATCCACCAAATACTGAGCTTAAATACTCAATTTAAATACTCAACTCGGCCTCGCGAGGCAACTCGGCCAAATGCCAGTCAAAGATGACCCGTGACACATAGACCGACGTGAACAGGTTCGCCAGGAGTCCTATGACCAGGGTAATGGCGAAGCCCCGTACCGGACCCGTCCCGAACAACCCCAAAAATAAGGCGGAGACCACCGTGGTTACGTGCGTGTCAATGATCGTCAGGAACGCGCGCTTGAATCCTTGATCCACGGCAGAAACCGGCGCCTTCGAGGCGCGCAGTTCTTCCCGTATGCGTTCGAAAATCAGGACGTTTGAGTCCACACCCATACCAATGGTCAGGATGACGCCTGCAATGCCTGGCAGGGTGAGGACTGCGCCGAAATAAGCCAAGGCGGCGAGAAGAATGATGAGGTTCAAGATCAGCGCGACGATCGCGTTTACGCCCGAAAGACGGTAGTACACAACCATGAAGATCATAACTACCAGCAAACTGACGATCGACGCTTGCACTCCGTGACGGATCGAGTCCGCGCCCAGGGAAGGACCAACCGTCCGTTCTTCAAGATATTTGATCGAGGCCGGCAGCGCGCCGGAGCGCAATACCAACCCGAGATCGTTGGCTTCCTGTTCGCCAAATTGGCCTTCGATCACGCCGCTGTCATCGATACGGCCGTTGATGGTGGGAGCGGTTTGCAGCCGGTGCTCCAGGACAATGCCCAACTGCTTCCCGATATTCTGCTCCGTGAAGGGACCAAAACGGCGGCCGGCGTCAGTGGAAAGCGTGAAATCCACGTCGAAGAAACCAATATTCTTGGTGCTGCGCACGGCTGTGGCGCTGCGCAGGTCGCGTCCCGTCACGACAGGGACGCGGTCAACAACATACCAGCTCTCCGCGGACTGCAGGCCCGAAGCTGAAGCCGAACTCTTGCCCTGCACCAATTGCGAATTCGGAGGCAGCACGCCACCGTGCGCGGCCATGACGGCGGCCTCGGACGAGTACGGAGTGCTATCGACTACGAGATGCAATTCCAATTGCCCGCCGGCCTGAATCACGCTCTTGGCGCGATTCGGATCGCCTTCGCCAGGCAGCTCGACGATGATTTCGTGTTCTCCCTGGCCGTAGGGAGCTACGAGAGGTTCCGTCAAGCCGAGCGCGTCAATACGCCGCCGGATGGTTTCCTCGGCCTGGTCCATGGTTCGCTGCTGAATGTCGGCAATATGCGACGCTTTCATCGTGAGGAGATAGCCGGAAGGCTCGCCCGGCGCCGGCGTGATATCCCAATCCGGAAACTGGTCGGAAATAAGATTGCGCGCTGTGCCTGCTTGTTCGGGAGCGATGTTGTGGACCAGAATCTGCGTGTCGTTCAGCTTGCGAAGCTCGTCGTACCGGATGGTCTTGTCACGAAGCGCCTTGGTGATGTTGTCCAGGACCTGATCGGTTTCCTGGCTCACCGCCTCTTGCACCTGTACTTGAAGGATCAGGTGTGTTCCGCCCTGCAAGTCCAAACCGAGCTTGATGCGGTTGGTGAAATTCGATTTTAATACGGCCAAAGATTTTGGCGCGTCGGGAATTCCAATCAAACCGACAAAACAAACAAGAATTACGGCGATGATGAAGACTGCTTTCCACTTGAGATTGGAACTCATGGCTTGGGTTGGCTCAGGACTCCGTAGGAATGTATTGTTACTTTGGAGGGCTCCCCCTTCTGGATTCAGGGTGAACAATTAGAGCCTACTCCCGTAACCCTGGCTTTGCTACTCCTCCTTGTTTTCCGGCTGGAGAGCGGCCACAGCGGAACGCAATACTTTCACTTTCACCTGGTCGGCAATACGAAGCTGAACGGCATCACCCTCGATGCCCACGATCGTACCGAAGAGCCCGCCGTTCGTGACAACTTTGTCCCCGTTCTTGAGTGCGCCCAACATTTCCTGGGTTTTCTTCTGGCGCCGCTGCGCCGGGAGGATCAGCAACACGTAAAAAATCACCATAATGATCAGAAGCGGGGCGAAGGCCATAAGGCCGCTGGGACCCGCGCCTTGCGCCATCAATGAAAGACTTGAGTGCGAAAACATCATGGACATCTCTGCGAACCCGTCCTCCTGTTGCGACCGTTCCGGGGCCGACTGCTACAGACAAAATAGGCCCACGGCTTTCATTTAATCCAAATGGGAGCTTAGTCTGCGCGCTGCTTGCTAATTCCCTGACACCCATTGCCGGCCCGAGACTCTTCAGCCCGTCGACCTGCTTGCTTCAGGGTTGACCCGCTTCGATGCGCGCTTGCAGCTCTGAGGAGAATTCCGCTAATTCCCCAAACGCGATAGCCTGTCGAATCTTAACCATAATGTCAAGAAAAAACGCAACATTGTGGTGGGAATTCAGGATGGAGGCCAGGATTTCATTGGCCTGGAACAAATGCCGCAAGTAGGCGCGCGAGTACGTCCGGCAGACCATGCACGAGCAGCGCTCGTCCAGAGGCCGCGAATCGTCGGCGTGAATCGCGTTCTTGATGTTGATCCTGCCTGCGCTGGTGAACAGGCAGCCGTTGCGGGCATTGCGCGTCGGCAGAACGCAATCCATCATGTCGATGCCGCATTTGACGTAGTCGGCAAGTTGCTCGGGGAAGCCGACGCCCATCAGATAGCGGGGGCGATCCGCGGGAAGCTCGGCGGTGGCCGCAGCCGTCATTTCGCACGAGAGTGCGTGAGGTTCGCCTACGGCAAGCCCTCCCACGGCGTAGCCTGGGAAATCGAGGTCCACGAGCTGGCGCGCGCTCTCGCGCCGCAGATCGGCATGCGTGCCGCCCTGAACGATTGCGAACAAGACCTGGTCCGGTGTGGCCGAGGAATTCGCGCCGGCATAATCGCGGCAGCGGCGCGCCCATTCGGTCGTGCGCTTCACAGCGGCGGCGGCGCGCACGCGATCGGCGGGATACTCGATGCATTCATCGAGAACCATCGCGATGTCCGAGCCAAGCGCCTGCTGAATCTCGATGGATTTTTCCGGCGTGAGGGAATGCTCGGAGCCGTCGAGGTGCGAACGGAAAATCACGCCGTCATCGGTGACTTTGCGGAGATCGGCAAGGCTGAATACTTGAAAGCCGCCGGAATCGGTAAGGATCGCGCCGGGCCAGGACATGAAACGATGCAGTCCGCCCAGACGGCGAATCCGTTCGTGTCCCGGGCGAAGATAGAGATGATACGTGTTGCCGAGCAGGATCTGAACGCCAAGCTCGCCGAGCGCCTGCTGTGTCAGCCCCTTCACCGTGCCCGCCGTGCCCACAGGCATGAATGCAGGCGTATCGATGACGCCGTGCGGAGTGGTGAGACGCCCCAGCCGCGCGCCCGTGGGATCAGTCTTTAGAACTTCAAAGCGAAATTCCATCGGTGTGAGTTTAGCAGGAGGATGTGACTTTGCTACAATTCGACGTCGATTCCTAAGTGAGTTTCTGCCAACCGGAACCAAATTTCATTTGAGATGAGGATTCCCTCTGCGGAGGGGGGTTTATAACCCAAGACGCTTGGGTTATACTTTAATTCGTGGCGTCGCTTCGCCTCGGAAGTGTCTTGTTCAGAGTATATCCGCAAGACCATGAGCCGCGTCACGTTCATGGTTTTAGGGGAGAGACGGAAGTCATCGTTGATCTCGGGTTCGATGGGAATGTCACACTCGCCGATAGGCCCGACTGCATTCGCCCAGGCAACGCAAAGCGCAGTGATGTGAGTAAGATTTTGAGATCAGCGGCGGAATATTTTGACGAGTTAGTTTCGCTGTGGGAGAAAATGCATGCGTAAGGAAACACACAAAGTCCATGTTTCCAGCGGCCAGATCGATTCTGCCATCGCACGTGCGCGGCAATTCGAGGCCAATGACCCTCGTGTAATTAGAGTCCAGTACGAAGCGAAAGAGGATTTGGTGAGCCTCTGTTTTGCCGACGGGTTAAAGGTTTCGATTCCACGAAAACAATTGCAAGGTCTCGAACGCGCGAACCAATCGCAATTATCGAAAATCGAAATCGTTGGGAATGGGACAGGGCTACATTGGCCACTCCTTGATGTCGATCACTACGTGCCCGGCCTTCTTGAGCATAGATTGGGAACGAGACGATGGATGAATGAAATCGGGCGCAGGGGTGGATTGGCAAAAAGCGCGGCCAAGACCGAAGCCGCTAGGAGAAATGGTTTGAAGGGTGGAAGACCGAGATTGAGTGTCCTTCGAAACGACGAGCAATAAGAAAGCTAATATTATTCACGTTCGGCGAGTCCCTGCCTGTTGCGCCTCCATATATAGTTGGCGCCCGATGGTGCTGTAGTACCGATTTCGGGTTTTTTACAACGCTGTATTCCGCAACCCAACGAAAGCCCCCACAACCTAGTGACTATCCCACACCAGCTGGTAACGCCGGAATCGCGGCGATCAGAGATTGCGTGTAGGGGTGCGTTGGCGTGGCGAGGATTTGTGTGGCGGCGCCGGTTTCCACGATGCGGCCGCCTTGCATAACGGCGATACGAGTCGCTAATTGCGCGACAACGGGCAGACTGTGCGAAATCAGCAGGTAGGTCAGTGCAAAGTCGCGCTGCAAATTTTGCAGCAGCTCCAAGATTTGCGCGCCGACGGAAACATCCAGCGCGGAGACAGGTTCGTCGGCCACGACCAGGCGCGGGCGCAACACGAGTGCTCGCGCGATGCCAATGCGTTGCCGCTGGCCGCCGGAAAATTCGTGCGGGTAGCGCGTGAGCGCGTCCTCGCCCATGCCGACGGCGCGCAGAACTTCGGCCACGCGTTCGCGCCGCTCGGCGCGGGCGAGCCGCGGTTCGTGAATCTCGAGCGGCTCGCTCACGATGGTGCCGACGCGCATTCTCGGATCGAGCGAGGCGAACGGATCCTGAAACACCATCTGCATCTCGCGCCGCAGCGCGCGCAGGTTCGCGCCGCGCGCTGCCAGAAAATCGCGGCCCTCGACGCGCAACTCGCCCGAGTCCGGCTCGATCAGGCGCAGCAGCATGCGCGCGAGCGTGGTTTTGCCGCTGCCGGATTCGCCGACGATCGCGAGCGTTTCACCGGCGGCGAGTTCGAGGCTCACATCGTCAACAGCCGTGACATGTCCGCGAGCGCCTATCGCGAACGCCGCTCCGGGCGCGGGGAATGTCTTCCGCATATTTCGAGCTTCGAGCAGCAACGTTGCCATCAGCGTCTGCCCGCCCACAGAACGATCGGGTTGATCATTCCGGCTTCTCCGCGACGAGCAACAGAATGGTGTGCAGGAACTCGATGCCGCCAGTTTTTTCGGAGTGGCGCGGCTCTAGACCGGAAGTGTCGTGAGCCATGATTTCCTCGAGCATGCGGCGAACCTGGACGTAGGTCGCGTCGCCGGGAACGCTGCCGGCATTTCGCATCCACAAATCGAAATCGTACCAGCGCGGGCGCGATTCTTCGGAAAGCACACGCAGCCCGGCGTCTTGCACCAGCGTGCGGAATTGCGTAACGGTCAGAGCATTGGTATGCGATGGGTCGCGGGCGCGTTCAATCTCGTTTTGGATCGCGCCGCCGGGACCTTCGCGCACGATGAGATCGGCAATCGCTACGCGGCCGCCGGGGCGCAACACGCGGGCCATCTCCGCGAGCGCACGCCCCGGTTCTAACATATGGTGGAATGCATAGCCGCAGGCCACCACACCCGCAACGCCGTCCGCAAACGGCAGCGCATAAATGTCGCCGCAAACAAAATCGATATTTGTGATGGCTGCTCTCGCCGCCTCCGCGCGCGCTTTCTCGATCATGGCTGGAGTCAGATCCACGCCGACGGCGCGGCGGGCGCGCGAAGCAAGAGGGCGCGCGAATGTTCCGGGCCCGCACGCCACGTCAATCGCCATCGCTTCGGAGGCGCGAGCAAGCCCCGAGGTGGCGAGTTCCGCTAAACGTTCGCCCTCCTCGACACGCATGGTGCGCGCCGATTCCGCAAAAACATCCGCGGTGGCCGTGAAGCGCTCGCGAATTTTGTCCAGATGACTTGGTCCGGATGTCATCGCACCGTTTCCTCAGGGATATTCTCTACCAGGATGCAGCGCGCGCGGTGCTGCGGGCCCGCGTGGCGCAGTTGCGGCATAGCTTCGGCACATTCTGGGCGGCGCAATGCGCAACGCGGCTCAAAAGCGCAGCCGGAGGGCAGCGCCGTGAGTGACGGCACTGTCCCGGGAATCGGCTCGAGTTTCTGGCGCGTCAGTTGCGGCGACGCGCGAAGCAGTCCGGCGGTGTAAGGATGCCGCGGGCGCTCGAGCACTTCGCGCGCGGGACCCTCTTCCACAATGCGGCCGGCGTAAGTGACGGCGATGCGGTCGGCCACCTGCGCGACTACGCCCAGGTCATGAGTGATAAACAGAAGCGTAAGGCCGAGATCGCGCCGCAGTCGCGCCAGCAGTTCGAGAATTTGTTTCTGTACGGTGACGTCGAGCGCCGTCGTGGGTTCATCCGCGATGAGCAGGCGCGGCGCGGTGTGGCCAGGTTCGCGCAAAATTTCGTTCGCGTCACCCGCGCCTCCCGCCAGAGCCATCGCGATCATGGCGCGCTGCCGCAAACCGCCGGAAAGTTGATGCGGATATTGGCGCGCGCGCAACGCAGGTTCAGGCACGGCGGCGCGTTCGAGCGAGGCCAACACCCGCCGGTCCACCTCCCCGCGCGTCAGGCCCGCGTTGTGAGCGCGAATCGCCTCCGCGATTTGCGCGCCCACGCGCATGACGGGATTGAGCGCGGTCATCGGTTCCTGAAAAATCATGGCGACATCGCGCCCGCGCGTGCTGACTCTTTCGCATTCCGGAAGCGCAAGCAGATTCACGCGCGAAGACGCTACGCCGTTTGCGCCCGCGAGCCATGCTTCACCGTGAACCCGCGCACCCGGCGGCAGCAACCCCATCAACGCCAGCGCCAGCATTGATTTTCCGCTGCCCGATTCGCCAACCAGCCCGAGCGACTCGCCGGCATCTAGCACGAATGACACATCGTTCACCGGACGAATCCAACCCGAAGGCGTGGGAAGCTCGACCGTGAGTCCGAGCAACTCAATGAGTGCTGCCATGCTCACATCATAAGACGGATTCCTGTTCGGAGTGGCAGAAACGGAATATAGCGGCCGCATTTCGTCTACGGAGGTGTATTCAACGGCGGGAATTAGTTATGGCGCGCGGCAAATATGAGCAACGCGAAAATGACGAGAGGGATCATCGCTATCATCACATAGGACAAGATTCTTTTGCGGTCAGGCGACCGGCGCGCCTTCCAGTTTCGATACGCTTCCCGGTCGGCTACTCCGACCTTTTCAGGATGCTGTAAATCCAGGGCAAATTCACGCGCCCTGGCATAGCGCTTCGAGGGATCCCGTTCCAACGCCCGATAAATGATCTCCTGAATCTCGGGAGAAACTTCGGGATTCACTTCGCGTGGTGGAATGGGATGGTTGAGCAGCCGGTCATTCATGACGGCAAAAGCGTTGGGACCTTCAAAGGGCACTTGGCCGGTTAGCATCTCGTACAGGATGACTCCCAGAGCGTACACGTCGGACCGCGAGTCGCCTCGTTTTCCCTTTACCTGCTCCGGAGAGATGTAATCGGGCGTGCCCAACGTGCTGGAGAACTTGGAAAAGGTCAGGCGGCGCGCCCCCGCACTGGCGGCGATGCCGAAATCGATCAATTTAATGTGGTCTTCCGCGTCCACCATGATGTTTTCGGGTTTCAGATCGCGGTGCACGATGCCTTGGCTGTGAATGTATTCGAGGGCTTGGCAGATCTCGATCGCAATCCGGACCGCGCGTTCAGCGGGGAGCTTGCCCTCGTTGGCGAGAATTTGACGCAGGACTTTTCCCTCTGCCCATTCCATAACGATGCAGACGCGGCTCATGTCGCCGTTCGACACAACCTTCGCTACGTTCGGGTGGTCCAGTTTCCTGCCTATTTCCGCCTCGCGTTGGAAGCGGCTGAAAAACGCAGGATCACATTCCATTTCAGGATGCGGAATCTTGATGGCGACGGCCCGGCCCGTGCGCAGGTCCGTGGCGCGGTAGATCGTGGTCATGGAAGTGCGCATGGCCAGAGCGTCGACACGGTAGTGATCCAGCCGATCGCCGGGCTCGATTGGAGTCATCATAGTGCGCAATTACGTTAGCCCTCAGACCCTAAAGAAGGCATAAGCAATTCGTTCGCTGCTCGTAAATGAATGGCGGTTCAAATCTAAAAGCTGGATTGCAGCCTCTTGGAATGACCCTGCAATTGCGCTCGGGGCCAGGTTGGAAGCCCTCTACTAAGAAGGCAACAAAATGTTGCAGAGATTCCCCGCGGCGGTGACCTGCTTCGAGAAATGCATGCTACTGCGGATTGGCGCACATCCTGGAACCATTCCTCATTGAACGCGCCTGGGCATACCATTACACTGCTATCAGGAAATCGGAGCGCAATTCGCGCGATTCTGAAATGGCCTCGGACCCTCATTCCACCCTGGACTGGAAGGCGCTGTTCCGCGTTCCCAGGTTCCCATTCTTTTTCTTCGCGATGTTCGTGTCGTTGTTCGGCACGGGAATGAATTTCGCGGGTGTTACCTGGTTCGTTCTCGGCGCGACACATTCGACGGTAAAGGTCAGCCTGATCGTGATCCTGGTGACTCTGCCGGGGTTGGTGGTCCCCCCGTTCGGCGGCGTGTTGATCGACCGCGTGGACCGCAGGTACCTGGGCGTCATACTTGACAGCGCCCGCGCGTTGATCGTGCTGGGCACGGCGGCGCTGGCCTATGCTGGCCGCCTGGCCATGTGGGAACTCTACTCGATGGTTTTTCTGCTGGGAGTCGGATTTGCGGTGTACTGGTCCACGACGAACGCCCTGGTGCAGGAACTCGTTCCCGGAGGGCAGCTATTGACCGCGAACGCCACCGTGCTCATCGCCGTGCAGGGCGGGATGACCGCGGCCGGCGCGCTAGTTGGATTCACATACGAACGCGCCGGGCTTCCTGGGATCCTGGCAATTGACGGCACTACCTACCTGATTTCGGCCGTCTGTCTGTTGATGTTGCGGCACGGGTACCATGCGCCGCAGGACGCACACAACACCCGGCTCGTCTCGGCGGCCCCCACGATCGAAGCGCCTCCCGAAATGTCCGAGCCGTCACTCATGCGGACCGATGAGGATATGTTCGCGCCATCGCGCGTTTTCGCCGACATCGCCGAGGGGCTGGCGTACTTGCAACAACAGCCGCGCGTGCTGGCGCTGGGGATCACCTACGCGTGCATGATGGCCGGAGTGATCAGCGCGAATGTGCTGGTGGTGGCCCTGGCGAAGGATTTGCTCGCCGCGGGGCCGCGGGGATACGGATGGATCGAGATGGGTTGGGCCTTCGGCGCGATCGTTGGAGGCTTGGCGGCGAGCACGGCCGCGCGAAACAGGCCATACAGCGTGTTGGTCGGGGCCTTGGCGATTCTGGCCGTGGGCCATACATTGTTTCCGTTGGCGCGTTTGCTGGCGACGGCCGTGGCGATGAACGCCCTGTTCGGGGTGTGCCGTGCGTTGGGCGGAGTCCTGACCCAGTCCTCAATTATGACGACGGTGCCGCGGCGGCTCATGGGCCGGACGCAATCCGCGTTTTCGGTGATTGCGACGGTTCTGCAGGTAAGCATGAGTTTCGCGCTTGGATGGTTCGCGCAGCATGTTTCGCTCTCCGCCGCTTTTTTGCTGCTCGGGGCGATCTATGGCTGCGGTGTGATCGCGGCGCTGCGCGCGAGGATGCTCTCGATGAATCCGCAGGAGACGCCGACGCCGGCAGCGAGTTGAGAAGGGATTTGTAGCGCCGCCGCTGACGGCGGCACTGTAGTTTCGAACAGGCGCCCGTCCCGCATGAGGCGCGGGCGCTACAAGGAGCACATCGGCACTGCCGCAAAGGGACTTGGGAAAAGCGCAGGAGTGATTCCATGAAGGTGTTTATCGCGGGGGCATCCGGAGTGCTGGGCAGGCGGCTGCTCCGGCAACTTACCGCGCGAGGCCACTCCGTCATTGGGTTGGTCCGCAGCGCCAAGGCGGAAAGCGCGGTGCGGGCAATGGGCGGCGAGCCTCGACACGCGGATTTGTTTGACGCCGAATCGTTGGCAAAGGCAGCGGATGGCTGCGAGACTGTGATTCATGCGGCTACGGCCATCCCCACCATGCAAAAGCCGGCTCCCGCCGACTGGGCCATGAATGACCGCATTCGCCGCAAAGGCACGAGATGTCTCACCGAAGCCGCCGCGAAAATCGGCGCGAAAACCTATCTGCAACAGAGCATTGCGTGGGTCGCCCGCCCGAAGGACGATTCCGCGTTCGATGAGGATTCTCCGGCCGTGCCGGATCCGGCTATTCAATCGGCAATCGACGCGGAAACGATCGCGCGTGAAGCAGGATCGGTGGAAGGTTTCACGGTCGCGATTTTGCGCGGCGGCTATTTTTACGACTCCGAATCCGCGCACACGCGAATGTTGGCTGCCGCTTTGCAAAAACGCCGGATGCCCATCATCGGCACGGGCGACGCCGTTTGGCCGATGATTCACACCGATGATGCCGCGAGCGCGTTCGTAGCGATTGCCGAACAACCGAAAAACGGCGTGTGGCACGTCGTGGACAACGAACTTGTCACCGTGCGCGCGTTCCTCGGAGAATTCGCTGCGCGACTGGGCGCGCCCCCTCCGCGGCGCGTTCCCGCGTGGATCGCAAAATGGCTTGCGGGCGAGCAAGCAGTAGCTTATTTCACAAGATCGACGCGGACGGCCAATGCCCGGCTCCGGCGCGATTTCGCATGGACCCCGCGCTACCCCACATACCGCGATGGTCTCGAACAGATCGTCGCCGCGTGGAATGCCGAATCTTCACGACCTGCCGCTGCGTCAGCGTCCGCCGGATGAAAGGGGGATGATGTCTACATATGCGGGGCCAGCTTCCCCGAAACAACAGAGGCGGAAAATCTGCGAAGGATGCGGCCAGGAATTCTTGTGCAGCGCGATGGCGGCGGGATGTTGGTGCGAGGAAATCCATCTAACTGCCGAGGCGCGCGAAGAAATCTCACCCCGCTACCGCGATTGCTTGTGCCGCAATTGCCTAGAACACTTCAGCGCCAATGAACGAATGGCAAATCAAGAGGAAACGCGATAGCATGAACGAAACGAGGAACTGCAATGCTTGTAAAAATCGAGGTCTACAACGACGGCGAATTGTGGTGTGCCCGTGGCATTGGTGCGGACATTTTCACGCAAGGCCAGACCGTGGATGAACTATACGCCAACATCAAGGAAGCTGTAGCTTTGCACTTTGAGAATGGCTCCCGTCCGGTCGAAATCGATATTCTGGTCGTGTCAGAGCTGAAGTTGAACCATGCCCCGGCTGCCACAGATTAGCGGCCGCGCATTCATCCGACTACTGCACTCTTTGGGGTACGAAACTCTCCGTCAGCGGGGAAGTCACGTGCGAATGCGCAAGATGACTCCGATCGGTGAACACAACATCACAGTTCCGGATCACAAGGCCCTCGCCAAAGGGACCTTGAATGACCTCCTGACCCGCGTAAGCCTATGGAATGGAATCTCGAAAGAAGTATTGCTCGATCGGCTTGGTTAGGCGCAATTCGAAGAGTCCGACCGAGTGCATCGCCCTGTCGGCAATCCCAAAATAATCTGGGCCTGGTATACGTGATAGTGAAATATCAGAGATAATCGCGCGAGGAGCCTTCGAGGAAAGCCCGCAGTTTGCGCGAGCGCGATGGGTGGCGCAGCTTGCGCAGCGCTTTGGCCTCAATCTGGCGGATGCGTTCGCGGGTGACGGCGAACGACTGACCGACTTCCTCGAGCGTGTGTTCGGAGCCGTCGTCGAGGCCAAAACGCATCTTGATCACTTTTTCTTCGCGCGGGGTCAGCGTCTTCAATACCGACGCGGTTTGTTCCTTGAGATTTAGGTTGATTACTGCGTCCGACGGCGAAACGACGGCCTTGTCCTCGATGAAATCTCCCAAGTGCGAATCTTCCTCTTCGCCGATAGGCGTTTCGAGAGAGATGGGCTCCTGCGCGATTTTCAGAATCTTGCGCACCTTGGCCACGGGAATATCCATGCGCTTGGCGATTTCTTCGGAGGTGGGTTCGCGGCCGAGTTCCTGCACCAGCTGGCGACTGGTGCGGATCAGCTTGTTAATCGTCTCGATCATGTGCACCGGAATGCGTATGGTGCGGGCCTGATCGGCGATGGCGCGGGTAATGGCTTGGCGGATCCACCAGGTTGCGTAGGTCGAAAACTTGTAGCCGCGGCGCCACTCGAACTTGTCCACGGCCTTCATCAAACCGATATTGCCCTCCTGAATTAGGTCCAGGAATTGCAGGCCGCGGTTCGTGTATTTCTTGGCGATAGAAACGACCAGGCGAAGGTTGGCTTCGATCAGCTCTTTTTTGGCTTGTTCGGCTTCGGCTTCTCCCCGAAGTATCACCTGGAGCATGCGCTTAAGGTCGGTCAGGCCCGTCTCGCTGGAGACCTCGATCTCGCGGAGTTCCGTGCGGCGCGTGCGAAGCTCCTTGCGCGCCTCGGTGGCGTGGTCACCCTTGGAAGCGTCGGCGCGGCGTTCGAGCTTGCCCGCCTCGCGCTCGAGGGACTGCAGGCGCTCGACCGTGCTGCGAATCTTTTCGATCAGGCGCTTCTTCTCGAACAGGTGATACTCGAGCGAGCGCGCCAGTTGTGACATTTCAATGCGCAGACGCGACACTCGGTATTTCAGGCGAATGTACGGACGTTTCTTCGATTTCGTCATCCGCTCGAGCTTCGTGGCTTCCCTCAAACACTCCAGGTAGAGGCTTGCGATTTTGTCGAGAACCTTCAGCGTTTTCTTGGTCTTGTTTTCGATTTTCTCTTCGGTGAGCTCTTCGTCGTCGAACTGAACGATTTCCTTGATCGACCGTGTGCCCTTGCGGAGATCTTCGCCGATCGTCAGCAGTTCCTTGAGGATGATGGGCGAGCGCGTGATCGTCTTGAGCACCAGCATTTGGCCGCGTTCGATGCGCTTGGCGATGGCGACTTCGCCCTCGCGCGTCAGCAGCGGTACCGTGCCCATCTCACGTAGGTACATGCGAACCGGATCGTTCGTTTTTTCGAGCATCCCCGGCGTGAGGTCCAGGTCGCTCTCTTCGGCAACCGGAAGTTCGTCTTTGGATTCGACTTCGGGGGCTTCGGAGGCCGCCGGATCGGCGGTGGCGCGGGCCGCCTTGGCGGCGGCGAGGTCTTCGTAGATATCGATTCCGTAACGCTCGAAGGTGGATAGCAGGTCGTCGATCTCTTCCGACGAGTGGACTTCGGCGGGCAGGATGTCGTTTACTTCATCATAGAGGAGGTAGCCGCGCTCCTTGCCCATGGCAATGAGCTGGCGTACCTGATCGTATTTCTCTTCAATCGCCAACGCCAAGAGATCCTCCCCAAGTCAGAAGCGTGCCGTTAAGCACGCCGGTGCGCGAAGCCGCCGCGCACCCCAGATCACTTGCCTGCGGATTCTGAACACACCAAGACGCAAGTTTCGTGATTCGCACTGAAATTGAGTCCGAAAGCCCACCGGTAAGGTGACCCTATAGCCCGCAGCGCTCGATTCATTCGGTCCCACCTGCCCTCGAAATCTCGAGGCCTGCGTCATACGAAGAATATGATGCACGTCGCGCGTCATCCGTTACGCCGTCTACGTGGTGAAACCACAGCAAGTTACACGGGCGCCGGTAAATGCGTCAACTACTTTGTTTCCCAAAATTGGAAAGAGATTCCTGATAGTCAACTTGCTCGCTGAGGGTCTAATTCATGTCCCGAAATTGAAGTTACCTCGCCTTGATATGAATTTTTGGCGACCGACACCGCTTCGCGGATCACTACTGTGAGGGAGGGTCCAATCGCCTTCGCAGTTCCTGTTTGCGTTCCAAGAGGCGACGCAACTCGCCGCCCGCCCCGGCTACCGCGGCTTGCGTCTCGATCTGCTTCTGCACGGTTGCGAGCTCTTCTTCGGCACGGCGGCGCCGCAGGACAGCCAGGCAACTTTCGGCTTCCTCCCAAGTGGGCGGGCCGCCGGTTTCAAATGCGATTTCGAATAGCAGGCGGCGGTCGCGGTCCTCAAGCGTCATGGCGAGAGAGGCTGCGTCAGGCCGTTCGTCGGAATCGCAGGCTCCGACCAGCGCTGCCAGAATACGCTCGGTTTCAAGCCCCCGGTGCAGTTCCCCGGCGCGAATCTCTTGCGCGAGCTGCGTGCGGAACTCTTCGGCTTCGATCAGCATTTGCACCAGACGCCGCTCAGCGGGCTTCCCGGCACGGCCCACGAGTTCGGGCCTGGCTTTCACTTCACTGCGGCGCTCGTTCGCCGCCTTGCGCATCGATTCGCGCAGCACCGGTTCCTCGATGCGAAGCTGCTGCGCGATGCGTGTGGCCCATTCCGAGCGCAGAATGCGGTCGGGAATACGCTGGACGTATGGCATCAGGAAATTCACCGCGCGCAGCTTGCCTTCGGCTGTGGTCATATCCATCTTGCTGGCGCAGGAGATCAGATAATCCACGTAAGGCGGCGCCTCGTTCAACAATTTCGTGTACGCCGCGGCGCCTTCGGTGCGGATAAAACTGTCCGGATCCTTGCCGCCAGGCAAGGCGAGGACGCGCACTTCGACTCCTTGCTCCAGCAGGATCGAAAGCGAGCGCTCGGTGGCGGCTTGCCCCGCCGCGTCGGGATCGTAGTTAACGACGACGCGGCGCGTGAACCGATTCAAGAGCTTGACCTGCGGTTCGGTAAGGCTTGTGCCGCAGCTTGCGACCACATTCGAGATTCCCGCGAGCGCCACCGCAATCGCGTCCATGTAACCTTCCACCAGCACGGCAAAATCACGCTGGCGCAAGGATTCCTTCGCGCGATCCAGATGATAGAGGACGTTGCTCTTCGAATAGATGGGCGTCTCGGGCGAGTTCAGATATTTCGGCAGGTCGTCGCCTATCGCGCGTCCCCCGAAGGCCACAATCTTTCCCGATTCGTTGGCGATGGGGAACATGACTCGCCGGCGAAACCGATCGTAGAGACGTCCTTTCTCGTCTTTGCTGAACAAGCCGGAAACTTCGAGCACCTTCTCGGGATGTTTCTGCTTCATCAGGCGCAGCAATGCCTCGCCACCTGACGGCGCGAAACCAATCCTGAACCGCGCCACGGCTTCGGAGTCCAGTCCGCGATCGAGTAAATACGCTTTCGCAGCCCTTCCTTCGGGGGTTCCACTCAACTGTTGCGCGAAAAACAACGCCGCTTCGCTGTGAATTTCGACCAAGGAAGTGCGCTGTTGGTTCTCGCGGCGTTCTTCCGGCGAGCGTTCCCGAGGTTGCGGCACGGCGATGCCACACTTTTCCGCCACGGCTCGTATCGCTTCCGGAAATGTGACCTTCTCCATCTCCATCACGAAGTTAAAAACGTCCCCACCCACACCGCACCCAAAGCAGTAGTAGAACTGCTTCGTCGGACTCACCGAAAACGACGGCGTCTTTTCGGAATGAAACGGACACAGGCCGCTGAAATTCTGCCCGGACTTTTTCAGTCGGACGTATTCCCCCACCACGCGGACGATGTCCGCCTGCTGCTTCACGCGATCCGCAAATGAGCCCGCTTCAGCCATGTCTTCAGATCTCGCGGCGTTACGGATGAGTACGAAATCCGAGCCCGGCCTGAACAAAGTGCCTGTCACCTGTCAGGATATCCGTAATCTTCAGTTCCTGCACAACCGCAATGCTGGTTAAGTCGGTAAACGAAATATCCGGCTTATCCCGAAATGTAAGACGCAAATCAAAGCCCCGCCGGAACCTCGCCGGCGTAATCTCCTCAATCTCTATAAAGGGAGAATCCAACAGTCCTCTTGCGAAGCGCCCGGCCTCGTCGAACGGCCGGCGTCGAAATAACCGGCTGATCGTCTCGTCGAGAACGAAGTTAGTCGTGAAGATATTACCTGTAGACTTACCCGTCTCCGCATAAATCGTAGCTGCCGCCTGGTGATGAGGATCTTTGGAGTCTTCCAATACGAGCCATCCCCAAGTATCTATGAACAGCTTCACGCAGGATTCTCGCCGTATAGTTCTTCGTCTATATTTTGAGAAAGTGTCCCATCGGCTCCGATCCCAATCACCTCCAGAAAGGGATCGCGCCGCTCCAGGATCATCTTCAAACGATCGATGGTCTGTTGGTCAAACGCGCCATATTTTAAGGAATCTTCGAATAGTTCAACAAACTTCTCCTCGTCCAGAACGAGATGTACGCGGCTGTGCTCCCCATTTTTCTTATAGCAAAATCTGAGGACTCCCCACGTCTCGCCCTCCCGGCCGAAGAGATTGCTTTCAACCTGTCCTTCGTCGTGATCATTCATCGGCGAATTCTTCCCGCACGACCGGCACACGATTTCCTTCGTCTTGCCCCGCACATACACCTGCGAACTACGGCATCCCGGGCACTTCGCTTTCGGCTTTTCTTGCTTCTTGCGCTTGTTCGTCATCCCCATTCCTTTCTGTTCTTGTCTGTTTCTGCAGATGTTAGTCGGTATTTACACACACACACACTATTTTGTCAAGAGAGCAATTGTATGTTTAAGACCATTTGCGGGGGGGGACTTACGGGCCAGAATTCCTTAAGGCCAATCCTTTTCAAGCAATTGGTAAACACCCTCTGTCCTCTGATCTAACGTGCTCATTTTCGATTTGGTTCCTCCAGTGCATTCTAGTAGATTCTCGACCTCATCTGTCCTCGGCCCGGGGAACCAGCTACTTTAGCTGGACCAAGGTAATCGCAGCCCCTCCGCGATCTTCAGCCTCGCCGCGAATGGCCTCCACGAGTGGATGGGTCCTCAGAAATTCGGCGAGGCCGCGACGCAGTGCGCCTGTGCCATGGCCGTGAATCAGGCGCACCTGCGATGAGCCTGCGAGCGCGGCCTGATCCAGAAATTTGTCCACGCGACGTGTGGCTTCCTCGACCGTGCAGCCGATGAGGTTGATTTCCTCGCTTGCAGGTTCGGCCTGCGACTGCGTGCGCACGGTGACGCCTCGAGGAAGGGAGGGCTTCGCGGGTGCGTCGTTCCCGACGACCGCGGTGATGTCAGCCAGGGCGACCTTCATTCGCAGCGGCCCAGCTTCGATTTCGGCGCTCGTTTCGTCGCGCCGGCGGAGTGTTACTGGGGTGGGAAGGCCTCGTACGCGGACGCGCGCTCCCGGAACTAGATCGCTCTGAGCGACGGGCTTCAGAGCTTGCGCGGCAACAGTGCCTAGATCGGTCTGGGAATCCGCGAGATGCGCGACTGTGGCGGCATCGGCCTCCTCGCGCGCATCGCCCCGCGCTTTGACGAGTTTGCGGTGCGTTTGTTTTTCGAGCTGCGCGCGCAGTTCGCGCTCTTTCACGGACTCGATCGCGCGTGCGGCTTCCTTCTCGTGTTTTTCGAGCGTCTGCGCAAACTGCTGTTCGAGTTCCTTCATGCGTTTGCGCTGGCGCTCGATCCACTCCGTCTGTAGTTGCTTCTTTTCTTCGGCCAGCTCCTGCGCGGCGCGCGTGGCCTTCCGTTTTAGGGCTTCGAGGTCATCGCGGCTGCGGTGCAGGTAAGCGATCAGGGCTGCCGCCTCATGCGCTTCGGGTGAGAGCTGCGCGCGCGCCCGGTCGATGACGTGTTCGGGCAGACCCAGACGTCGCGCGATGTCGATGCCACTCGAACCGCCCGGCACGCCGACCATCAGGCGGTACGTGGGTCGAAGGTTTACTTCGTCGAACTCGACCGCGGCGTTGAGGACTCCCGGCGTGGTGGAGGCGTACGTTTTCAGACGGTCGTGATGCGTGGTTGCGAGTGTCAGGCAGCGACGGGCACGGAATTCATCGAGCAAGGCGACCGCGAGGGCTGCGCCTTCCTCAGGTGCTGTTCCGGTACCAAGCTCATCCACCAGCACGAGCGAGTATGGCGTGGCGGCTTCCAACATGGCGCGCACATTGAGCATGTGCGCGGAAAACGTCGAGAGGTCCGCGGCGATGGATTGTTCGTCGCCGATGTCCACGAGCGCGCGATCCACCAGGGGCAGGCGCGCGATTTCAGCAGCCACAGGAATACCCGACTGCGCAGCGAGGGAGGCCAGACCTACAGTCTTGAGGGCGACCGTTTTGCCGCCGGTGTTGGGACCACTGATGACGAGCACGGTCTCCGCGCTGGGGCCGCCGAGCGAGAGAGAAATGGGCACAATGCTACGGCCATGCGTGCGCAGCGTGTCGGCGAGCACGGGATGCCGGGCGTCCTTTAGTTCGAGTAACGCGCCGCCCGCGGACTCTGATGTGAACGCCGGCAGGGTGCAATCGAATTCGCGGGCAAAGCGCGCTCGTGCGAACACCGAGTCGAGTTCCGCGATCGTCTCAACCGCAAAACGCAACGGACCGAGATTTCCGCGCAACCGTTCGGTCAGCTCTACCAGGATGCGCGTGATTTCGGCCGCTTCATCCTCGGCGAGTTGCACGATTTTGTTGTTGAGGTCGATCGTCTCGAGCGGCTCGACGAAAACCGTCTGGCCTGTGGCGCTCGCGGCGTGTACGACCCCCTGCACTTGGCGCCGCTCGGCGACGCGCACGGGGATGACGAAACGCTCGTTGCGCAGCGTGACATAGTCTTCGCCAGCCTCGCCGCCGCGAGAACGCAAAATGCGCTCGAGTGTTTTCTGCACGGTCTCGCGCGTGCGGCCCATGTTCGCGCGAATACGCTTTAACTCGGGCGTAGCATCGTCGCCGATTTCTCCGTTTGGCAGCACGGCTCGCCGGATGGCCACCGCGAGCGGCCGCAGATCGGCGACGGCGCTCGCACGCGCAGTGAGGAGAGGGAATTTTTCCGAAGGGTTGCGAACACCATCGCGGACATTTGACCCGGAACTGGCGCGCAAGCTTTCGCGGAGAAACGTAACCGTGTCCGCCAAAGATGCCGCAGCGAGCAACATCGGTGGCGTGAGAACCGCAGCGGGCGATTCGAGTTCCGCAAGCCACGGTTCCGGGTCGGCAACCGAACCGAAACCCATCTCGCTGCCCTCGTGCCGGTACGCAATGGCCTCAGCGATCAGCGCGAACACAGTGTCGAGCGCAGCGCGATCGGTTGAAAACGCGAGCGCATCAACTGCGCGCCGTCCCGGCGCACACGTCGTCTGGCGTCGCAGCAATTCGCGCAATCGGTCAAATTCGAGGATGTCTTCCGCAGTTCGCGACACTCTTTCCCTCAACTTGTCTCACGGCGTTGTTTCAACGTGAACGCGCCCCGGCCAATCGCGCCGCAAGAAACTGCGCGGCCTGGGCCGGGGTCGGCGCCTGATGCACGAGCGGATCGTTCGACTCGCCCCATCTGGATGCGTGCCCACGCTCGACTTCGCGCACGCGCTCCAGAATTGGCTGCCAGAAGTCTCCCAGCACGACGAATGGCCGGGGCTCCATCGCTTTCTTGTTCAACATTTCCCAGACGACGGCGAGTTCCACCAGCGTGCCCGTCCCTCCCTTACAAGCGACGTACCCGTCGCCAAGTCGAACCAACTCGAACAATCGCTCCTGCCAGGTCTCCGTGCGCGTTTCCTCGTCCACCCATCGGTTGGTGCGTGCCCCGAAGAAACTGGACGTTACGGCCAGCACGCGCCCGCCCGCTTCTCGCGCGCCGCGCGACACGCCTTCCATCACGCCGGCGTAACCCCCGGTGCAGACGGCAAACCCCGCAGCCGCGAGAGCCCGCCCCACCTCGACGGCCTCGGCGTATTCCGCGTGGCCCTCTTCCGGGCGCGAGCTTCCAAAAACCGTGATCACTTTCATTTTCTCTGTCATGAGTCACAGGAACGTCAGGGGTTAATGCGCGCAAATGCGAGTTCTCAGAAGTCGGGGTTGAACAGGTTGCGGAAAAAGTCCTTTCATTGTCATTCTGAGCGACGCGAAGAATCCATCCTGATCCAAAACAAAAGCCTAAAAGGGATACTTCGCGCAAAATCAGTGCTCAGAATGACGGTATTTCGCATTTCTCCTCAATCTGTGAAACCGCAACCCACGAAGTACGTGTAGAGGAAGGCAGGCCTCCCCTCAACATCCTACACTTCCTTCATTTCCTTTACTTCCTTCGTCTCTTCACCGGCGCGGGCCCCAACTCCTCGATCATCGCGACGGCAATCGCATCGAGAACGGCATCCGCGGTTTGCGCGTGAAGACTGTTGTTGTTTCCGAGGACCGAGAAGGTCAAATGCGCGTCATGCGCGGTCGTCGCGTACCCCGAGAGCGCAACGACGTGCTCGACCGTCCCCGTCTTCGCGAATATATGGCCCTCGGCGGCGGTGTTCTTCATGCGTTCGGAAAGCGTGCCGTCTTCTCCGGCAATGGGTAGTGACATACGATAGAGCTCGCCCCAAGGCTGCGCAGCGGCATAATTCAGGATTTGCACGATCGCGCGCGGCGTGACCAAATCGCGCCGCGAGAGTCCCGATCCGTCGCTCAATACGACGTCGCCGTCGGCGATGCCCGCGGCCTTGTAAAAATCCGACGCGAATTTCAGCGCTTCTTCGCGGGTTGTCGCGCCGGATTTTTCATACGCCGCTAGGAGTAGCAGCAACTCCGCGTGCAAGTTCAGGCTGTTCTTGTTCACGTGGCGAATTTCTTCGCCGAGTGGTTCGGATAGGCGCTCCACAAGGACGGTTTCCGCCGGGCGATTTTCGCCCAAAACCGCAGTATCTCCGGCGTGGCGCGCCCGGGCGACACCATCAATTTTTATACCGCGCGCGGCGAGCAGTCGCGCTAGCAGCGCCGCGGCGTGTTCGGCAGGCTCCTCAATCGCAATTGTCAGCCGCCGCGGCGGCGCACCCACCGGCATCGTGCCGCTCACGCGAATTGCGCGGGAGCCAGGCTCGCGCGCGGCGGCCAGCTTTTCCTCGCTGCCGTGGGCGGTGGTATGGCTTGTGTTCTCGATGGTGTAGAAATCGCTTGCGGGCTCAACGGTGAATGTCGCGGCATCGCCTTCCCGTTCACCGGCCCGCAGTTCGAGCGTAAACGTATTGTCATTGACCGCGATTGCCGAAACCGCCGCGCCGTAGGACCACAGCATATCGTCTATCGTCCAGCCGTCCGGAAATCGATCCACGGGGAAGAAGCTGTCGTCCGCAATCACGCTGCCCTCAATTTCTTTGACACCCCGCGCGGCGACAGCATCGGCCAGCGCTGCCAGCGCTTTTTCGGGCAGGCCGTCGCGTTCGACTTTCTTGTCGTACGGAAACTTGCGGTTCGAGAGATTTGCATCACCGCGGCCCGTCAGTACCAGATCGCCGCTCAGCAACCCATTGTCATCGAGTGTCCCGGTCGTCGATGTTGTCGTCCGAACGCGATACTCGGGTCCCAGGGTTGCAAGCGCGAGCGCGGTCGTAAATAATTTTGCGTCGGAAGCCGGCGTGAATAAGGTGCCGGCATTCCGCGCGTACAACACTTCTCCCGTTGCCGCGTCGGTGACGAGCAATCCCCAGAATCCTTTGTCCGGACCTGAAGCGGAGAGCGCTGTCTCGACGCGTTGGCGGAATCGCGCGATGTCCGCGCGTTCCGCGGGCTTTCCTTCCGTTGCCAGGCGATGCGAGCCCGGCGATTTCATCGGCCGCGACTGCGCAGCCAGGTTCTCGGTGCGCGCGAAGACAACCATGCAGAGGACACCGCATCCAAACAAAGGCAGGCGCAATTTTCGGGTCAAGCCCATCCAGCTTCTCCCGGAGAGAATCTGCAAAGAAAAGTTGATTATAGTCCAGCACCTCTCGGGAACCCGAAACGAATATGAATTTTCAGTTCGCACCTGCAATATCGTCCCGCGTGGACGGCGCGGGAGCCACCAGCTCCGCGTTGCGCCGAGACACGTGAAGCCCTATCATGGGGAAGTCTTCAGCCCGGGACCCTGCAAGTTCTACTTCTGAGGAGGAACGAAATCGTGCGAAAACTAATTTCCATACTGGTCGTTTTTGCTCTTACCACACTTCCCGCGCTGGCCGCACAAGATAAAGACACCAAGGAAACAGACCGGCTAGACAATGCGGGCACCGTGTTGGAAGAGATCCTGAACGTGCCGGACAACATCCCGCAGGAGCTGCTGGACAAAGCGGAATGTGTCCTCATTTTCCCGTCCGTGCTTAAATTTGCGATTGGTCTCGGGGGAAGTTATGGCCGCGGCGCGATGATTTGCCGAAGTGGCGAGCACTTCACGGGGCCGTGGGGCGCGCCCTCGATGGCCGCGCTCGAGGGCGGAAGCCTCGGCTTCCAATTGGGCGGCCAGGCGACGGATTTCGTGCTGCTGATCATGAACCCCCGCGGCGCCAAGGCTATTCTGAGCAGTAAAGTTAAACTCGGTGCGGACATGGCTGCCGCGGCGGGACCAAAAGGCCGAGACGCCTCAGCCAACACGGATGTCACTTTGCGCGCGGAGATTCTGTCGTATTCGCGCTCGCGCGGACTGTTTGCCGGGATATCGCTGGAGGGCTCGACGCTGCGGCCGGATAACAATGCGAATGAAAAAGTGTACGGGAAAAAGGTGACCGCGGAGGACATCGTTCGCAAGGGAGCCGTGCCGGTGCCTCCTGCCGCGCAAAAGATGGTTGCGCTGCTCGACAAGAAGTCGCCGAAGAACCTTTCCGATCCCGAATCACTGAAGTAAGTTCGCACCCGCTCCGGGACAGCAATCTGCGGATGGCGCGGCGCTCGGGTGGGCGCGCCTGCGTCTAAGGATCGTGGCGCAGGGAGCGAGTCAAAGCAAGTCGCGCGACGTGATATTCTGACAGCTGATGACCCCGCTGGTTTCGCACATTGATCACATCCAGATTGCTGCTCCCGAAGGTTGTGAAACCGCAGCCAGAGAATTTTACGGTGCGGTCCTCGGCATGAAAGAAATTGAAAAGCCACCCGTGTTACGGGCGCGGGGCGGATGCTGGTTTCAGTGCGGCGCGCACCAACTGCACATCGGCGTCGAACGCGATTTCCGGCCCGCCAAGAAGGCTCACCCGGCGTTTGCCGTATTCAATCTGGATGAGCTGCGCGAAGCCCTGACCAACCGCGGCGTGACTGTGGCAGATGACGACAATCTGCCGGGCGAGCGCCGGTTCTATGCGGAAGATCCATGGGGGAACCGTCTAGAATTCATCGAAATCCGGAAGTAGGCTTTCCCCGGGCGTGCTACGGCTAATTTAGGGAATGCAGGGGCGTGGTTCGAGCGATTTCCCTGGAGCGAACACTTTTGGCCGAAAAAGCGATCTGCCCGATATGCAACAAGCGGCGCGCCGAACGCTATTGTCCGGCCAAGGGCGAAAAAATCTGCGCGGTCGATTGCGGCACCGAACGCGAGGTGACGATTGACTGTCCGAGCGATTGTTCTCACTTGCTGGCGGCGCACCGCTGGGAAGAGTCTCACCCGAAGCCGATACCCGAAAGCGAAATGCCGTTTCCGGACGTGTCGTTCTCCGCCGACCTGATTCACACGCGGCAGGCGGCGCTGTCGGGCCTCGGGCATGCGGTGCTCCTTTATGCTGCTGGGCAACGTTCGTTCGTGGATGCGGATGTATTCGCGGCCACGCAGGCGATGGCGGAAACGTACCGCACGCTCATATCCGGGATCTACTACGAGAAACCACCAGGCGGCGCAGTTGCAGCGGGATTCTATGCGGCCATCTCGAAATTTATCGACGGTGAAAAGAAGCGCGAGGCGGCACATCCGCAATTCTCGCCGCTGAAGGATTCGGAAATCTTCCACCTGCTGGTATTTTTTCTGCGGTTCGGGCGCCTGCGGTCCAACGGACGGCCGCGCACACGCGCGTTCATTGAATTCTTGCGCGCCCAAGTTCCACGCGAGACGGGCCTCGCGAAGGAAGAATCGCGCATCATCATGCCGTAGCGCCGATTCAAGAGGCTGTTCCGAGATCAAGAAATGACCAGGGATGGCTCACTTGTCCTCAGCGAAACCCACCGCGTGTCGCCTGATGGGTCCAGTTTCCATCCCTTATTTCGCCTTTTTCACAAAGGGCAGAAGCATGGGAGTACGTTGCCGGTATTGTCTGTAAGCGTCGCCAAAAAACGTGATCAGGTCATGCTCTTCCAACTGGATGGCTACCAGAATATAGCCCGTCGTCGCGATCGCAAACACTAGATGCCCCAGCGTCATCTTCGGCGTCGCCCAAAACGCAATCAAAAAGCCGAGATAAATCGGATGGCGGACCTGGTTGTAGAGCATCGGGGTCTTAAAGCCAATCGGCGATTGCTCTTTGCCCTTCAAGTAGAGACCCACTTGGCGTAATCCGAAGAGATCGAAATGGTTGACCATAAACGTACTGCCAAGGACCATCAGCCACCCGACCCAATAGAGTGCCACCAGGGCCGTGTGGCCCGCCGAGTTTTGTACGTCCCACACGACTTCCGTCATGGGCCGCCATTGCCAATAGAGCAAGTCCAGGCACAGGCTGGCCATCAGCACGTAGGTGCTGCGCTCAATCGGGTTGGCAATGATTCTCGTCCAATAGTCCTTAAACCAGCGGCGCGCCATTACGCTATGTTGGATGGCGAAAAGCCCCAGCAACAGAGCGTCAATGACGAGGGCGGGGATTGAAAATGTTCCTCCATTGGAATCAATCGACTTGGGAACAAACATGTTGCCGACAAAACCTATCGCGTACAGGAATGTGACAAAAAAGATCACATACGCAATCAGCCCGTAGAGGAACGCTGCGAATCTGGCCATTCTTCGTGCTCCTTCCGTGAGTGATTTCAGCTTTACAAAATCAAATTGGAGTTAACTCCACGACTCGAGCAGTTGGACTGTATTTGTAAGCCTCCAACGGCGCGCATGCCTCTGTCCGCGGTTCACTATTTCGGGGTCACAATTGCGTCGAACGATATGGCAGCTGAATTCCCGTGTCAAGTCCCATTCCGCTTTTTAGGAACGGCCTGGGAGCAAGATGCCTGCCTGGAGGCAGGCATGAATTGCTACCCGATGGCCGCCGTGGAGCGGATGATGAAGATCCAAGAAGTCATTTTGCGAGCGCTGGCCAAGAA
>Ga0210410_10000176_pt1 | contig 94564 bp, 72 predicted proteins | sample IncBWC4MmetaG_FD_161058 | JGI IMG/M metagenome (GOLD analysis project Ga0210410, IMG submission 161058) | Forest soil microbial communities from Barre Woods Harvard Forest LTER site, Petersham, Massachusetts, United States - Inc-BW-C-4-M | ecosystem: Environmental > Terrestrial > Soil >... | reverse complement strand
GAGCTTTGGTTGGTAGAGCAAAAGCAACAGCTTCAACGAGAGCGAAATGGCGCTCTTCTCCGAGTGCATGCTGTCGTGTGCTCGAAACCACTTGACACCGCCGACATTGTCAGAGAGGCGATTTAACCGAACTACGAGCCAAGACTCCCAATTTAAGGGTTGCCACCCTCCGGCAAGCGTCTCAGTTGCTGGTGACAAGGGCGTTTATCATTACTAATCCTCTTTGAACTTCCTAATTCGTTCCTTTGATGAATGATTGACGGGTAATCACACAACGAAGTCTTCGTCAGCCAGTTCCTGGGATTGACAAGGGCTTAACGGGCAGGTCCCCACATCTACCGTTAACTAGTTCAAGGCCGAACGCCAATGAATATCTAGTTTGACCGTATATCATGGATGAACCTGATCACCGAAGTCGTTTCATTGCTCTCAGACGTCCCAGGAAACGACGTGGATCTTCCATGGTACTGCCGAGCTTGAATCCTGGCCATGATAGCGCTCGCCGCCGATTCTGGTTGGCGATGTCGGGGTTTGTCATGGCGCTTGCGCTGCTGCCCTTTTCCTACAAAGTCGAACGTCGCCTGGAGACCGTTGTTCACATCAAGGGCGGAGAATCCGAAAAAGTTGATCGGGAACTGGCGCAGCGTTTCCAATCTCCATACGCCCACCGCCTGGTTCTGGTGATCAGCGGTATTCCCGAACCGGATTCAGCAAAAGGCGCAGATGCATTGGGCTTCTTGAGCAGTTCATTGCGTAGCGTACCTGGAGTTTCGGGCGCAGTCTCGAGTCTGGATTGGCCGGATCCTCTGTTCACTGGGAACAACGGCGGGGCTTTGATCATCGTGGGGCTGGACCCGCACGATGAAAATGTCGAGACGTTGGTCCCCAAACTGAGGGCAAGAGCAGACTGGATGGAAGGTCAGCTTAGGTCGCAATGCCCCAATATCAAACTCGAGATTACAGGTGAAACGCCACTAAACTTCGATCTTCGCAAGGTCAGCGCAGATGACGTCACCCATGCCGAGGAACGAGCGATGCCGGTAACTCTCCTGCTGCTATTGCTGGCTTTCGGCAGTCTTGTGGCCGCGCTGCTGCCGCTGGGAGTAGGAGTACTCTCAATCGCGATGGCGATGGGTGCGGCTGCGATACTCGCGCATTATCTGCAGCTGTCGATTCTGGTGCAGAATCTGGCAACGATGCTCGGCCTTGGCTTGGGCATCGACTATGCCTTGCTGATGGTGAGCCGGTTTCGCGAAGCATTGGCCGAGGGACACGATCCCGGCCGGGCTGCCGATATTGCTGCCGGATGCGCGGGGCGGACGCTGCTCATCTCGGCTACTACCGTTGCCATCGGATTTTCAGCGCTGCTGACTGTGCCCATCAGCGAACTGCGCTCCATCGGGATCGCCGGCCTGCTGGTTACCGTTTTGAGTGTCATGCTGTGTACATTCATTCTGCCCTGGGTGCTTGGTCTGCTGGGGCATCGCATCGATGCCGCCGGAGTGCGTCGCCCGGCCAAACAATTCAAAACCCGCGAGAGCCTGTGCGCGGCGAATGAGCGCTGGGTGCGGTGGGGCACCATCATAACCAGTCGTCCCTGGACAGCTCTGCTTGTCGCCGGGATTCCACTGCTGATCCTTGCGTTCCAGGCACGGAGAATCTCTCCCGGGGTTCCTGACCGTCACGCGCTCCCGGAGGCAGCCGAGTCGGTGCAAGCACTGCACACGCTTCAACGCATGGGACGGTCGGGTATTGTGCCGTCACTCCGAGTGATTCTGGAGTTGCCGACGCAATCGCCGCCGCTCTCACCGGCTGGCTGGCTTGCCCTAAGTCGCTTGACCAATCGCTTCCAGAGCGACCCCAGGGCGCAAGAGGTCTTATCTCTTCCGACTCTCACCGGAATGGCTGACACTCCGGATGCAGCCGACGAAGTGCCCGAGCCAATCCGCAAGAGTTTTCTTCGCACCGATGGCCAGGCTACCTTGATTGAGTTGCTGCCCACCGCCACTAGTTCGCCCAACGAACAGATACGATGGGTACGAGAGGTGCGTTCCCTCGATGTCGCCGCGATAACCGGCGTGCCCGGCGCTGTGCTGCGCGTCGGCGGTGTTCCCGCTCTCGAGGCAGATTATGACTCGGTAGTCAAAGAGCGCTTGCCGAAGGTGGTCCTTGGCGTCATATTGGGGAGCTTGCTGGCGCTCCTGATCGGGTTACGTTCCTTGTTTGCGGCGGTCAAAGCAATTCTGCTCAATCTGCTCTCGGTTGGCGCTTCGTTCGGTGCGTTAGTCGTGGTTTTTCAGGAAGGTCACGGGAGCAAACTTTTTGGGCTCGACGGACCGACCGGCACCGTATACCCAATCGTCCCGATTCTCTCCTTTGCCATCGTCTTCGGATTGAGCATGGACTATGAGGTCTTCCTGGTCGCCCGAGTCCTCGAAGAACGGCGGCGCGGTCTATCCGAGAGATCAGCCGTGATCGAGGGCCTGGCGCGCACCGCCGGCCTCATCACCAGCGCCGCGGCAATTATGATTGCCGTCTTCACCGCATTCACCGTGGGAAGCTTTCTGGTTGTCCAAATGTTGGGCTTTACGCTCGCCGTCGCGGTGTTCATTGATGCCACAGTGGTGCGGATGGTGGTCGGACCGGCACTCTTGCAACTTGCCGGCGACTGGAATTGGTGGCCCTTTGGCTTACATGGTGCCCCGGCAACATCTGAAAAGGAGCTTGTCCCATCATCGCGAATATGACGGTGAATATGACCGCGAACACCGTGGACACTCGAGTGACAGCACAGGGCCTGGCAACAGCCTGATTAAGCGATGCGATTTACTTCACTTTCTCTCCTGGAGCGCTGGAGTGGCTGATAGCAAAGTCCTTGCGTCCAAGATTTGCCTTTCCCGAGCCAAATTCGATGGCAAGAATCGAGGAGCCGGGCTTGCCCTGCAGCTTCGCCTCCACTTGCGTCGCGGACCAAATGCCGCCGACCTGCCGCAGCCCGTAGTAAACGAATTCCTTCTGCTGTCCCGTCCCCCGAAGCGTCTTCACCACATGCACAGGGTACAAAATGCTGCGGTCAATCCACGATGTTACCGAATCATAGTAAGTCCGGTCATGAGAGCCGGACATGCTCTTAAGGACAAAGCAATCCCGTGCGCCGTATTTCTCCGGCGTCAGGAGTTCCTGATTCTTCCAGAAGAACTGGCTCTCTACCATGTCTTCATAGGAGAAGTCTGTTCCCACCAGTGGATCGTTCCAACGTTCGAATGGCAACTCGCTAGCGGCCTTCGCGCCAGGAAGTACCGCCTGGATGGTCACGCGCCCACTCACGTTCATATGCAGAAGAAGGGTCGTTTTTTCTGAGCCCGGCCCCGAGATCTCGCACAGCACACTCAGACCATCGGGAAACCAGTGAGCCTTGGCGACAAACTTGTAGCTCGTTCGCTTGCCATCAGCTTCCACCCGCGTGAGCCGTCCGCTCACCCGGTAGTCCAATTTCTCAATACGCTGGCGTGAGCCAGTCAGCACAGTCTCCAGGTCAGGATTCGCCGCGAAGGCCCTCGATGGATGCATGAGCGACAACAGCACTAGCAGAACGGTCGATGCTTGAATCGTCCCAATGGCGCAATTCGCCCATCTGGCCTCTGGATAGCGGCCAAACTTGCGGCTGCGGGAAAGCATTACGACGCGGCGCAGGAAGGTCATAGCTATGTATACAGCCAAAGTCCGTACAGCGCCCATCCAGGGCGACGGGTGGTGATCCACGTGGCGCTCCAGATCGCGCTAGCGTCAAGCAGCTAATACGCAATTAGCTCCAAAGATAGGTGCGTCACGTCCCCGACGACCTCTGCTCCTGCCTTTCTCGTCGACCGTTTCGATTCAACGCTGGCATCGACTGTCACAATGGCCCAATACTCCCCAGGCAAGATCTACGGCTGTTGTTGCCAGCCGCCACCCAGAGCTTGGTAGACCTGTACCAAGGCCAGTAACTCATTGAGTTGAGCCTGCACCAGTCCGAGTTCGGCTGAGAACGCGTTGGTTTCATTGGTCAGCACTTCGAGGTAGCCGGTAACGCCACCGTTGTAGCGCAGGTGGGAGAGGCGGGCTGCGTCCTGAGCCGACTGGAATAGGAGTTCTTCCTGGGACCGGAATTCTCTCGATTTACGGTAAGCGATCAACGCATCGGACACGTTGCGGAACGCGCCTTGAATTGTTTGCTGGTAGAAAAGCAACGTGGCTTGCTGCTGGGCTTCCGCGAAACGGACGTTAGAACGGAGTCTACCTGCCGTGAAGATGGGCTGTGCTAGCGACGCCCCGAAATCCCATGTGCCTGCTGGGCCGCTAAAGAGATTCGTGAGTGCTGCACTCTGGAATCCAGCGGTGCCACTCAGGGAGATCTGCGGGAAATAGGCGGCTTTGGCCACGCCGATTTGAGCGTTCGCGGCGATTAATTGTTGCTCTGCTTCGCGAATGTCGGGGCGACGCTCTAGCAGTGAAGAAGGAAGACCCGCTGGAACAGCAGGCGGACGTGTCTGCTCCGTGAGCGCTTGCCCGCGCACGACAGTGTCTGGATTTTTCCCGACGAGAATGCTGATCAGGTTCTCTTCCTGTTCGATCTGCTGTTCCAACGCGGGGATTTCTGCGGCTGCTGTGAATACCAACTGTTCGGCTTGGCGCACGTCCAGCATGGAGGTAGAGCCGTGGTCAGCGAGAATGGTTGTCAATCGCAGCGATTCCCGGCGTGAAGCCAGCGTGCGTTTGGAAATTTCCAGTTCCAGATCCAGTGCGCGAAGCTGGAAGTAGGCGCCGGAGACATTGGCCACCAAGGTGAGCATGACTTCCTGACGAGCCGATTTGCTGGCCAGAAGGTTGGCCCGAGCGGCTTCAGTCGCGCGGCGGAATTTACCCCAAAAATCAAGCTCCCACCCCGCCGACAGATTTAACTGTCCAGTGCTGGTTTCGAAAGGCGGGAGAAAGAGAGACTTAGCGCTGCGTTGATCGCTTATGCCTGCCCCTGCACCGACGGTCGGAAACTGATCAGCTCGAGTGATTCCGAGTTGCGCCTGGGCTTGCAGGATTCGTGCTCCCGCAATGCGCACGTCATAGTTCTGCTCCAGGGCAGTTCGGATGAGGGAGCGTAGTTGCTCGTCCTGGAACACTTCCCACCATTTTTGATCGCCAAGGGAAACCGAATCGGGTTTCCCCCTTTCGTCCGGAGCCAAACCACGATAGCTGCCGGGGACATTTGCCGCCGGTTTCTTGTAATGTGGACCGACGACGCAGCCAGAACTCACAATTGCAAAGCTTATGACGACAAGGAATTTGCGCATGTCAGTCGCCCTCGGCAGGAGTCGGTCTCTGCTGCAGGACAGCTTGCTGGCGTTGCTTGCCGGCGCCGGACCACTTTTCAACGACGTAGAAGACCACGGGGATGAAGAAAACTCCGATCAAGCTCGCAGCAAGCATACCTCCGATAACGGTAGTGCCCATGATTTGGCGGGCAACCGACCCAGCGCCGGATGCCGTCCAGAGCGGGACGGTGCCGAGGATGAAGGCAAAGGAGGTCATCAGGATGGGGCGGAGACGCAGACGCGCGCCTTCCAGCGCGGCGTCGACTAGAGGCTTGCCTTGCTCGTATTCATCCTTGGCGAATTCGACGATCAGAATTGCATTCTTGGCTGCCAAGCCGATGAGCATGACTAAACCGATTTGTGAATAGACGTCCCCTTCGATTTGCACCATATAGCTCGGCAGGAAGGCGGAAAGAACCGTGCGGCGCAACCAGAGAATCGCAAACGCTCCGAAAACGGCAATTGGTGTGCTTAATAGCACACTGAAGGGAAGCGACCAACTTTCGTACAGAGCCGCCAGGATCAGAAAGACGAACAGCAGCGAGAATCCAAAGACCACGGATGGCGGAACGCCCTGCTGCGCCTTTTTCTCCTGGAAAGACATTCCCATATAGTCGTAGCCCATCTCGCGGGGCATGGTTTGAGCAAAGACTTCTTCAAGGGCAACCATGGCTTGTGCGGCGCTGTAACCGGGAGCAGCGGCACCATTGATTTGGGCCGCGCGATACTCGTTGAAGCGCATCGTGAACTCCGGTCCTGGGCGCGGTTCAAATCGCGTCAGCGCAGAAAGCGGCACCATCTCGTTCTTGTTATTTCGTACGAAGAACTGGCCGACGTTCTCAGCCCTAGTCCGGTAGTCACCTTCGGCCTCGATGTACACCTGCCACTGTCGGCCGAAGCGGTTGAAGTAATTGATGAACAGGCCACCCATGAAGGCCTGGATTGTCTTGTAGACGTCACTGATGGGCACACCTTGCTTGATGACTTTGTCGCGGTCTACGTTGACGAACTGCTGTGGCACACTGGGCAGGAAGGTGGTGCTCAAGCCCGCTATCTCAGGACGCTTGCGCGCCGCAGCCAGGAAAGTTTGCAAATTGGACGCGAGAAACTGGACGTCGTTACCGGCTCGGTCCTCGAGTGCAAACGTAAATCCCCCGGAGGTCCCGACACCGGGAATGGCCGGAGGTGAAAACGAAAAGGCAATGCCTTCCGGAATCTGGGAGAGATCCTGGTTGATTCGCTGCTTGATCTCCTGAAACTGTACTGCCCGAGACTTGCGCTCGTCCCAGGGCTTCAATGTGACGAAAAAGAATCCGTTGTAACTGGTGCGGACAAAACTAAGCAAGCTGAAACCGACAACGCTGGTGGTGTATTGGACTCCTGGCGTATTGGCCAGCGCGTCCTCGATTTTCTTGGCGACCGCATCCGTGCGTTGCAGCGAGGCAGCATTCGGCAGCTGTAGATTAATGTAAAGATAACCCTGGTCCTCGTCGGGCAGAAAGCTCGATGGAATTTTACTGCCAAAAAACCCGGCCGCTGCACCGAGCACTACGAGAAGAATGAGGGCGACCGCGCTCTTCCGAATCAGGACGCCGCAGAACCGAACGTAGGCATTTGTGGCACTGGCAAAGCCTCGGTTAAAGATATCGAAAAACCTCTTTAGAAGTCCTCCGCTGTCGGTTCTCGGCCGGAGCAGCAGCGCGGCGAGTGCCGGACTAAGAGTGAGTGCGTTGAAGGCAGACAGGATCACGGAAATCGCAATGGTCACGGCGAATTGCTGGTACAGACGTCCGGTGATGCCGGGAATGAAAGCCGTCGGAATGAAAACCGCCGAGAGAACAAGGGCGATGCCTACGACGGGGCCAGAAATTTCTTCCATGGCTTTGAGCGCTGCGGCTTTGGGCGTGAGGCCTTCCTCAATGTGGCGCTCTACCGCCTCAACGACAACAATAGCGTCGTCGACGACGAGACCGATGGCGAGAACCAGCCCGAATAGGGAGAGCGTGTTGACAGAAAAGCCAAACACAGGGAAGAAAATGAATGTACCGACCAACGACACAGGCACGGCTAGCAGGGGGATCAGAGTGGCGCGCCAGCCTTGCAGGAAGATATAGACGACGATGATCACGAGGACGATGGCGATCACCAACGTCAGGATGATTTCCTTCATCCCTTGGGTAACTGCGCGCGTAGTGTCCAAGGACACTACATAATCCACGTCGTGCGGGAAGCGCGTCTTCACCTCGGCCATGAGTTTCTTGACGCCGTCGGCAGCTCGCACGGCATTCGAGCCGGGCAACTGATACGCCGCGATAATCGCGCCAGGCTTCCCGTTCAAGCGGCCCAGAACGCTGTAGTTCTGAGCGCCGAGTTCGATGCGCGCTACGTCTTTGAGGCGCACCACCGCTCCCCCCGGAGACTCACGAACCACGATTTGTTCGAATTCCTCGGGAGAGGTGAGCCGGCCCTGGGCTCGGACCGAGTAGGTATATTCCTGACCTTTGGGGGCAGGCTCGCTGCCAACCTGTCCCGCGGGATTCACCGTGTTTTGCGCCTGAATGGCAGAGGTGATTTCAGGAACAGTGATCGCAAGTTTGGCCAGCTGGTCGGGCTTGACCCACAGCCGCATCGCATATTGGCCCGCCCCAAAAATCTGCACGCTTCCGATGCCATACAGACGGGTAATTTGATCCGATAGATTAATGTAGGCGTAATTGGAAAGGAACTGCGCGTCGTAAGTTCCGTTCGGTGAGTACAAGGTCAACAGCATGAGCGGTGCAGTTACCGTTTTCTGGACCGTGACGCCGTAATTTGTGACGTCCAGGGGAAGCTGAGATGCGGCTTGGGTTTCGCGTACCTGGGTGAGGATGAGGTCCGTATTTGGATCCGTTTTCACGTCGTAGTCGACAATGAGTCTCATCAGCCCGTCGGCGGTGGAGTTCAGCGAATACATGTAGTTCATGTTGTCCACGCCGCTCATTTGTTGCTCGATAGGTGTTGCAACCGACTGCTCGATCGTCTGCGCATCGGCGCCCACATAGGTGGCGACCACTTGAACCTCTGGCGGAACGATGTTCGGGAATAGTGCCACCGGGAGGCTCGTGATCGTGACTGCGCCCACGATCACCATGAGAATCGAGATGACCATGGCCACGATAGGACGGTTGATGAAGAATTTGGACATGGGTCAGTCGCCTTTCGTCGCAGGAGTGCTCTGCTTGATCTTTACAGAAGAGCCGTCCCTAACCTTTTGCAGGCCTTCGACAACGACGACATCTCCCGCGCGAACCCCGCTTGCGATAATCCACATCGCGCCAACACGCTCGCCGACCTTGATCGGCCGTAGGGTTACCTTGTTGTCGCCTCCTACCACGGCCACTTGGTAGGTTCCCTGGAGTTCCGTAACGGCCCTCTGTGGAACAAGCAGGGCGCCTGTTCTTGTTTCTCCAGCGGCGCGCACCCGTCCGAACTGGCCCGGGCGCAGGATGTTGTTAGGATTGGGAAATGCGCAAACCAGTTGAATGCTGCCCGTCGTGACATCCACCTGTCGATTCGTCAACAGGAGGGTTCCTTTGTGCGGATAGACCGTTCCGTCGGCGAGGATGAGGTCGAAGGGCGGCGCGTCGGACGGCACTTCCTGCTGATTGTGCGCGTTTATTCTTGCCGCATAATGCATGTACTCTTGCTCACTGATCGGAAAGTACGCTTTGATCGGATTCACCTGCGAAACAGAAGTCAACGCTGTCGTCGGACCGACCAGGTTGCCGATTTGAACTTGCGCGATGCCCGCGATGCCGTCGATTAGCGATGTAACGCGAGTGAAATCCAGATTCAATTGGGCCTGTTCCACTTGGGCCCCGGCGGACTTTACCGCGGCCTTAGCGGCGAGATTCGCCTGGATGTCGTTGTCCAACTGACTCTGAGCAATGGCGCGCTCCTTCGCCAAAGGAGTGTCCCGGTCCACATCGAGCTTGGTCTTGCCCAACTGGGCTTCGGCTTGCGCGAGTTGCGCATTGGCCTGGTCGAGCACCGCTTGAAAGGGACGCGGATCGATCTCGAACAGAATCTGGCCCTTCCGGACGAAAGAGCCTTCCTTGTAGCCCTGCTTAATGAGATATCCACTTACCTGCGGTTGGATTTGAGCGTTGACATAACCATCCAACGTCGTGACCCATTCACCATAGATCGGGACGTCTTGTTGTACGACGCTGACAACCTCAACCTCAGCGGGAGGCGGCGGAGAAGCCGCGTTTGGGCTCTGACAACCGAGAAGCATCGACGAAGCCAGCAGAGCGAGCAGAGCCCAGATATACAAAAGCTTTTCAGAAACGACACTTGGTAGCCTAGACTGGGGAGTTGTGACGCTGAATTTCATGGCTCGAAATTCCTTGCACGCGATCAGAGGCGCGATGATATCACGTTCAAGCGGAGCGTTGAACACCGCTGTCCCGGCTTGACTACCACGGCCGTACTGTACTCGCTTTCTTGGCCAGCATTCCGGTCCGAACTGATTACGAGAAGGCTTTCTCAACATTACTCAACGCGGCCAATCGTTGTTCACCCGTTTTGTTAGGAGACATGCGCCAACGGATCAAGCCCAGCGCGTAACCCATCAAGAAATAGAACGGAATCGCATGCGCGGGATATTCGAAAGGAGACTCCACAAAGCTGCCCACCATAAAGATTACGTAAAACAGAAAAGTCCATAAAACGAGTGCGTACAATCGCTTGTCGCAGGAACGTCGCTGTCGGTAGGCGAAGACAAATCTTGACCATAAGCACACATGAAACGCGATCCAAATGGTGAATCCAACTGCCCCCAGCCTCGCCAGGTAGGTCAGGCTTGAGTTGTGAGGAGTGCGCGTTATCGTACCAGTGTCACCATCAATCACGCTCACTATCGGTAGACCGAAGCCCTCGCCGACGATCGGGTGGGCTCGGAAATGCTCAAAGGCTTGCTTACCCATGATGACGCGACTCTGGGGGTCGCTGCCCGGTGTGTTCTCGGCGCCGGATATGCTTCGAAGGTGGTCTCCGAAAAACGCGAGGTTCACCGGACCGATGCGGCCCGTGATTTCAAGTCCGCCCAGGCTGGTGGCAAGAAAAAGCACTCCTACGGCTGCCGGAACCAGAATGAAGAGTCTCGCGAATTTCTTGATTTCCCCCGCCAGGACAAGAATCACCACTACCACCACGATACACAGGTACATGCGCCGGACCTGGGTGATGGCGATTCCCAGCAATTGCCCTAGGGCGAGAATGGGCATCAACCAGCGTGGGCGGCTCACAATGTAGCTGCCCACACAGATGCAAAATGTCGCGCCCGCCAATAACCAGTCACCCGTGCCACGGTAATTTCCCAGGATCGGCACCGGGAAGAAAACACCGCTCTCTGGGGACCACGACCAGAACTTTTCCGCCCAGGGAAGAGTGAAGCTATAGAACATATTCACGACGAAGACGACCAGCAACCACTTTGCCAAGAAGTGAGGGCTGTCGCTCTTTCTCGCCCACAGCAGCCCCATGAGCAGGAAAACACCGTCAAAACACATGGTGGCGTCGCGAAAAGCGAAACTTCCGTACGAAAGAATATCCGTGAGCAGATGGAACAATGCCATAGCAAGCACGCCTAAGACACACAGCATGGCCGGCTCGCGCAGCGCTTTCATCACCACCTGTCGGTGCGCAAAAACTGCCAGAGCCAACGACGCGTATATCATCCCGTAAGTGATGAGTATGGGAAATGAACCGGCGTGGATCGCGAGATTCTCGAAGCCGTAATTCAACACGACGTAACCACTTAGAATGGCAACCGCAACTGCCTGCCACATTTCCAGGCCAGTGCGTCCGACATATACGAATACGATCCTGCAGATCGCCAACACGGCCACCGCCGCAAGGCAACCCAGCCAGAAATCGGGACTGAGGGTTGCCACAGTGCCGGCCAATACAAACAGTGAAAACCAAGCGACATAGCGTAGTTCGGTTTTTCCGAGGAGAGAGCTCGGTCTAACGCTGGCACTCGAATGAGTCACTATGTCAGGCGTTTTCATGGAATGTTTCCGAATGCAGGAAACGAAACGCTCAGCATCGGTTATCCTCGCCCTCTCATGCAAGAAGGTGCAAGAGGTAAAAGTGGAGGGGAAGAAAGTCCCTAGCAGGCCTCACCGGATTTCGAGGAAAGAGTACCCAACCCTATGAAAACATTCTCGCCGGCGAAATCCTGAGCGAAGTCGAGAGAACGCAAATAGGCGGATACCCTAGGCGAGGCATTGGCTGAACTCGGCGTTCATCCCGCACTCCGACCTTCGGAGTGACCGTCAATTGACGAAAACAGGCGATCACCCTCATGGCGAACTGGTCGATCGGGGTCACGAGCGTTATTGATTCCGTGACAATGTCGGCTCCCAGGCCCATGTCTCAACTCGTGCCAGCTCGTTCAGAAGTCAGGTCATTCCAGCCCTCCCGAAAACACGCTGCGCTTCGAATGAAAGTCTTTTCACACTAGGCGAGAAAGCGGAACGGTTGTACAATCGGTGCCGCTTTTGAACTGAAGAAGGACACTGTGCTGGGCGTTTCCGCTGGGCCTTACTCCCCGGAACGAAATTGAAACATAATGTAGGCCCGGAGAGACTTTGTCGCGTTGGGAGGAGCAGCGTGGGAATTTTCTTTGCGTCTCATCAACCCGTGGTGCCGGAGATCCATAATGCCATTCGGATCGCATTGCTGGTTGATCCCAATCTGATCGAGAATGCCGAGGATGAAGCTTCTCAGCGAACTCTGGACGTTGTTCGGGCCACCGCCGCACAATTTCAGCCCTTAAGGTTCTTTTGTGCTTTGATGATCGCAGGCGCCCTGCTCCTCGGAGCGATATGGGCAGCACAGCACAATCTGCCCGACATTTCGAAAGATCTCATGAACTCTTTCGCTTGCTTCGGCGGAGTCGTCATAGGTCTACTCGGTGGCGAGGCGCAAAAGTCCACTTATTCTTAAGCGACGGACTCAGAAGTGGATTTCGGAGCAACGCAGTGCGCCCCGCACATTGGGGCCACAGAGGAGCAAAGGAGGAACAATGGCGAGCGGCGTGATGATTCCGGAATCCGGGGAAGTATCCATCCCCAGCTTCCCGGTTCTGGGAATTCAGGTCCACGCGTTGCAAATTCCAGAGGCTCTCCGGATCCTGGATCACTGGATCCGTGAGCGCAAGAGCGTTCACTGTGTTGCACAGGTCGGCATGCACGGCTCTGCCGAGGCGATCATGAATCCCAAACTGCGGGAAATCATCAACTCCGCCGACCTCAAAAATATGGACGGCACACCCATGCGATGGTTGGCGCGCATTCATGGTTTTGAAAATGTCAGGCGCCGCGTTTGCGGGCCTGAGTTGATGGGCACCCTGCTCCGCGAGACGGGTCCAAAGTACAAGCACTTCTTCTATGGAAACCAGGCATCGGAAAAGTTGTCCCGGTTATGCGCGAAGAAATATGGAACGCGCGTGGCAGGCATTTATCCGCTGCCCATCTGGCCCCTGCCCGAAACCGAGAAAGAAAAAATCACCCATGCAATTGAGTCGGTTTCGCCCGACATTGTTTGGGTGGGGCTGGGCACACCCAGACAGGAGCGATGGATGTTCGAATTCCGCAACCGGTTGACGGTGCCCGTATTGGCCGGAGTCGGCGCGGCATTCGACTTCCTTTCAGGCAGGTCGCGGCAAGCCCCGATCTGGATGCAAGAGCACGGACTGGAATGGTTCTATCGCTTGTCGCATGAGCCAAAGCGCTTGTGGCGGCGTTATTTGGTGTGCGGTCCGAGATTTATGTGGAATGCCGGTTTGGAATTGGCTGGACTGAAGAAGTTCGACTGACCGAGACAGACTGACCTGCATAGAAGGAAGAACCAGTGGACTCAAATGCTACGGCGTGACGACACCATTCTGATCACTGGAGGTTCTGGCCTTGTAGGTTCACAGCTGCGAGAACACTTGCAATCGCTCAATTTTAGCAGAATCCTAACGCCCACATCGTCGGAATGCGATCTGACCGACCGACGCGCAGTGCTGGATTACTTTCACGACAAGAAGCCGGACTACGTTTTCCATATGGCCGGATTTGTCCGTGGCATCGTCGGCATTATGCTCAACCAGGGCGAGGCCTACCTCAAGAACAACTTGATCAATACGCATGTCATCGATGCTTGCCACCAAGCTGGGGTCAAGAAAGTAGTCGCCATGGGCTCGGCCGCTATCTATCCCGAGCTCGAACCCGGCAGACTTCTGACCGAAGCGGACGTTTGGAAAGGACCGCCGCACTTTTCAGAATACGGCTATGCGCATGCCAAGCGCGGCATGCTGGCGCAGTTGCACGCTTACAAAAACAGTTACGGCATGCGTTATGCTTTCGCGTTCAGCACCAACCTTTTTGGGCCGCATGACCGTTTCAATACGGAGACGGGGCACGTCGTCCCCTCGCTGGTGAAGAAATTTCACGACGCCAAGCAGGCGAAAACGGTTGTGACGGTGTGGGGCAACGGTTCCGCATCACGCGACTTCCTCTACATCAAGGATTGCGCACGCGCCCTGCATACAATAATGAATCGCGCCCTCGGCCCACTCAACCTTGGTTCCGGAACATCGCACCGGATCCGCGACGTTGTGGAAATCCTGGCCGCCTACACCGGGATGAAGGAGCAAATCGTATGGGACGCGAGCAAGCCAAACGGCATCATCTACCGAGCCTATGACGTAAACCGTTTGCGAGCAATCGGTTTTACCTGCAACTACACGCTGGAGCGAGCTTTGCATGAAACCTACGATTGGTACGCGACTCATAGCCTGTCAGTGCGTTGTTGATGCGCTAGCAGACACCGCTCCTAGCGCCGGAGTCATAACGGATTTACAGCATTTAGGTATGCAAGTTCTTGCACACTAGGCGAGCAGACTGAACGGTTGTACAATCGCTGTCGCTTTTGAGGTCAAAAGGAGACTTCCCCCTTTGAGTGCCGATGCTGAGCACTCAGCTCTCCCTGAATTGGCTTTGAGGGTGCGGGCTCACTTCGTTTTCTCGCCCAAAAACTGACTCTGGCTGATGTTCCACATGAGCGTCGCTATGAATGAATTTCCAGCCACCCACGGAAACGGCGATGAAGTCATCACCTTTGATCTAGGCGGCACATCGTTTCGCAGCGCGCGTCTAACCCGCGAAGGACTCTTGGCCGATGTGCAGCGGATCCCGTCCATCAATTCTCGATCCCTGCCTGGCACCTCGGCGGCCCGCATCGTTGAAGAAATTGCCGCCTACATTGCCAGAGCTCTGCAATCGTTTTCGAATTCTTCGGCATCAGCGAGACCGCACTCTGCGATTGCCATCTCGATGGGCGCCGCTCTGAATGCGCACACAGGAACGATTCTTGGATCAGGACCGATTCTCGGAGAGGACAGCACACCTTTCGATCTAGAGCTGGCCATAAGGCGGCGCTTACCTGATGCGAGCGTCACGATTGTGAATGATGTAACTGCCTCACTCATCGCCCACTCGTCGCTACCCGGCCTTCGCCACGCCCGTCGACTTGCGCTCGTTACCGTAAGCACTGGAATCGCGGCTCGAACATTGCATTGCTCCGTTCCGCACGTGCCCGTCGATCCGATCCTCGGCACGCAGGGCGAGATTGGCCATCACCGCATTGCGTTCTCGCTCAACGGGCATCTGTTGTCTCTGAAATGCGATTGCGGAGGTGTCGATCATCTGAATGCCTTCGCATCAGGCAACGGAATCAAATGCGTGCTCGCGAGGGCACGCGAACTCTTCCCACAGGAATTCCGCACGTCACATCTGAACCGGAGCGATCTGACGCCAGATGCATCCATGAACGTGTTCGCCGAGGGCGTGGCAACCGGTGACCTTCTGTGCAAAAAGCTGCTCATGGCCGTGACGGCCCCCGTGGCCGAGGCTATCAAGTGGCATTTTATGCTCGACCCTGAGATCGACAAGCTGATCCTCACGGGGGGAGTGTGTTTTTTGCTTCAGGATCATTATCGGTCGGCAATTCTGGAAAATCTGAGCGCACTCGGATTCTATCCGTTGACATCAGACACGGGGTCGTTTTGGGCCGACCGCGTTGTGTTAGGGCCGCGTTCCGATGATGCGGGTCTCATCGGCGCAGCCTATTTGGCCCGCGAATCACCCAGAATCCATCGTCGAGAGACTTTGAGGGCCGATCCGTATCGAGTCTCTCGGTACCACGCCATTGACTATCCGGTTCACATCGTAAGCGGCATTTTCCAGAATGAAGCGTTTCCCAAAGATCTGTTGCATCCTTTCGAACGGATCATTCTGGTTGCCGATGCGACCGTCAACGAAATCTACGGCGACGCTCTTCGCGACTTGTTCACCACGCCCGATCGAAGCCTGGACACGATCGTTTTGCGAGCTTCGGAGAAGGAAAAAGATCTGCTGGCGGTTACCGAATTGGTGTCATCCTTCGAGAATCTAGCCGTGAGTCGACGGAAGGATCTTGTGGTGGCGGCAGGTGGCGGAATCACTCTTGACGTCGTCGGCTTTGCGACCAATATATTTCGCCGCGGTGTTCCTTGCCTGCGAATTCCGACCACGCTTCTCGCCGCCATCGATGCCGGAGTCGGCCTCAAGAATGCCGTGAACTTCCGCCAGCGCAAGAGCAGGTTGGGAACGTACTCGGCTCCCTATGCCGTTGTCGTCGATCCCCAGTTCCTTGCCACTCTCTCGAATCGCCAGATACGGAATGGTTTGTCTGAGGCTCTAAAAATTGCGTTAGTCGCGGATCGTTCACTGTTCGAGTTGATCGAAGAGCACGCATCGGATCTGGTCCGAACAAGATTGCAGTGCGCACATGGGACCGAATTAATTCGCCGTGCCATTCGGGCAATGCTTCTGGAGCTTTCTCCAAACCTTCATGAGCGGATTCTGGGACGCCTTCCTGACTACGGGCACACCTTCAGCCCCATTTTTGAATTTGAGTTGAGTGACCTTGAACATGGCGAGGCCGTTGCGCTTGATATGGCTTTAGCAACCGCGTTGTCCGCCCTGCTGGGAATGCTTGACTTCTGCAATGCCGAGCGAATCTTGGTCACTCAGCATGTTTTGGGACTACCGATCGTCCGGCCCGGCATGACTCTCGATATGCTCGCGCGAGGCATTGACGATGCCAAGAAACACCGCGGTGGGAAGCTTCGGATGCCCATCCTTCGTGGCATAGGCGAGGCGACGTTCATCGATGAGGTCAGCGACACACAACTGGAGCAGGCGCTTACCTTCATCCGATCCTGGTCAGGCGAAAAGGCCATCGGCGCTCTAAGACCGGTGAAGAGCTTAAAGTTGCCGTCGTTTGCGGAATCCGCGAATCGGCGCCCATCCGTAGGAATTGCGGCGCATGCCTCGAGAAGGCGCCCCCATTCATCCGATCTCGGTCGAGCGGATGCTTAATGTGCCTGAACATTCCGTCGTATTGCGCCTGCCTAATCAGAACGGTCTCACTATTAAGCAAACCAGCGCCGGACCAGTGGATGATTCCATCATCGTCATGAAGATGCTCTCGGCTGGAGTGTGTGGCACGGATCTCGCCATACTTTCCGGGGCGCGGTCCGGTCAAGCCGAAATACTTGGCCACGAGGGCGTGGGCGTCGTCGTGCATGCCCCGAAAGAGTTCCGCGGGGCAAAAGGCGCTCGCCTGATCATTAATCCAGTCCATCGCAAGAAACCTCATGTTGTCCTTGGTCACAGTCGTGATGGCGTATTTCGCGAATGGTTTTGCATTGACGCTGCCGATGCCGACGAGGGGGGTTTTCTCGTCCCATGTCCACGCGAATGCTCCCTCGAAGATGTAGAACTTGCTCTCGCGGAACCTGTCGCATCCGCGTTGTACAGTTTGGAGCTGCTTCGGGAGAATTGTGGCACCGCCTCATTGCTGATTCGTGGGTCCGGAACAATGGCGATTTTGGCGGCAAAATTATGGTCCACGCTCACAGGGTCAAATGCAATTCTGGTGTCGAAATCGAAAGCGCACGTGCAATGGCTTCGCGAATCCGCCCATTGGCCCACGAATGTCCGCATCTGCTACACCACCGCGCTTCCACACACAATTCGCGAGAGCAGTAGCAGCTCCAATCTCAAAGCGGGCATCCTTTGCTGCTCGCGCGAAAGTGCTCCCGAGGGTCTGGGCTTGTTGTTCAACTTTCTACAAAAGGGCGCGACAATCGATCTTATGGCTGGCTTTCCCGCCGAATACAGGGAACCTCGCCTGGGAGGGGTCGCCCTCGATGCAATTCGATGGAACAACGTTTGCGGCGTGAGCAGCGCACCGCCCAATGCTGTTCTGGATCGCACCAGCGGGAAGACGTGTTTTCTTATTGGTCATCGCGGCACCGCCGAGCGGCACATTCTTCAGGCCATCGATCTGCTGTCTCGCAGGGTCATTTCGATCGCCGATGTTCCTTACCGCCGGCTTACATTAGAGGAGCTACCCAGCGTCGTGAACCAGATGCTATCGACCCAGACTCGTCACCATACAAAGTGGGTCAAGGCGATAGTGGCCTTTTCTCAAGACAGCGGTGGAGAACGAATTGGCGACTGCTGACTCGGCGGCTCGGGTGCTGTTGACGGGTGCATCGCGCGGTATCGGGAACGCGATTCTGCTGGAACTTGCCCGTCACGGGCATTTTGTTCTAGGTGTCTGTCGCACAAAGCCTGAGGAGTTGGTTGATCCCCCCCGATTCCCACAGTCCGATTATATTGCCTGGAAATCGCTGGACCTGTCCGATGCCCCTGCCGTAGTAAAATTTGCTTCATCGCTGGAATCGATCGCGATTCGCGTGTTGATCCTGTGCGCGGTAGACTATGGTGCGAGCGGACGACGTCCCGCCGCGGCCACCTCCGCTCAAGAGTGGCAACAGGTCATCGCGACGAACTGCATCGGACACTGCCTTCTCGTGTCGAGTCTCCTGCCCAAGCTTGTGGCAAATTCTCTCGGCGTTATCGTCAACATATCATCCGACGTCGCTCTCTTGCCGGCGGCAGGGCGAGCTGCCTATGCCGCCTCAAAGGCCGGGCTGCACGCGATGTTGCGGGCGGTCGCAGCAGAACACTCGGCCGAGGACCTGCGGGTTTATCAACTCATTCCAACATTTCAACTGGTAACCAGCGGCATTCGCGGCCGCCGGCCCATCGGCTTTGACTTCTCATCCTACGGCGACCCGGCCCTGCTCGCCAAGGTCGTACGCCAACTGGTAGCGCCGTCCGGCACATCACCTGCACCAGGAAGTTATCTGGTTCGCCGGGATGGCACGCTGAGCCCGTCTCCTGAAAATACTCATATATAAAATCCAGGAAGGTGACGGAATCTCCACGCCGAGCTACGCGCCCTTTTCCCGAGCAATGTATTGGTCATAGATCCAGCAACTGCTTCAGACGGGTTCGCTGGACATCGGATTTCTTCGCCTCCCGATTGCAAGAGCGGACTGCTCGCGAAAGCCCGACCCATCGATTTCGATTTTTCGTTTTACGCCGATCCGTCAGTCCTTCCGCGCGTCATCCCCGAACTGTTATCTCCGTCCGGTGTACTGGTCCCCGGAAGTTATCTGGTTAGTCGGGATAGCACGCTGAGCCCGCACCGTGAAGCTACTCCTCTGTGAAAGGAACCGCTAAGCATCGACAGCTGCGCCCCCCTTTTCGCGAGCGGTGTATTGGTCATAGATCCAGCGGTAGGTCTTTTCCAGGCCATCCCGCAGTGAAATGCTCGGTTCCCAATCCAGCATTTTCTTGATCAGAGTATTGTCGCTGCGGCGCACGTTCACGCCTTTCGGCGCGCGAAGGTCGTACGCACGTTTGAATTTTGTCCCGGCGATAGATTCCACAATATCGATGAGCTGATTGATAGTCACTACTTCCGTTGAGCCTAGATTCACAGGCTCCAGAATCGGCGAGTTCATAATCAGGTGAGTACCCTTCAGACAATCGTCAATGTACGTATAACTGCGGGTCTGGTTCCCATCACCCCAGACTCTGATTTCGCTGAGACCATTCAGCTTGGCCTCGATCACTTTCCGACAGATTGCCGCAGTGACATTCTCGCGTCCCCCGAACCAAGTTTCATGCGGTCCGTACACATTGAAGTAGCGCGCTATCCTTGTGTACAGGCCGTACTCCTCCTGAAAATGGCGGCACATGCGTTCACTGAACAGCTTTTCCCATCCGTAACCGTCCTGGGCGTCGGCGGGGTAAGCGTCCTCCTCTCTCAGGCCCGGTCCATTCAAGTCCGTTTGCCTGGTAATGCTGTAGACGGAAGCAGAGGAGGAGTAGAAATATTTTTGTACGTTGTGCTTCTGCGCAGCCATCAGCATGTGGGTGCTGATCAGTACCGAAAGCATGCATTCGGCTTTGTGTTTCTCGATGAATCCCGAGCCTCCCTTTACGGAGGCGAGCATAAAGATCTGGTAGACGCCGCGCGCGACGTTCTCGCAATTTTCCCGATCTTTCAAATCAAGCTGTATGTTTTCGACATCAGGAATACGTTGATTCCACTGTTGGAATGGCTTCGCACCCACCGCTCTGATGCGGGTATACCCCTGCCGCAGAAGGTCAGCCACTAGGCAGCTGCCTATAAAACCGTCCGCCCCCGCTACAAGCACAATTTCATTCTTCTCACTCATCGTGTCTGTTGTGCCCAATTTTTCGTTAGTGCGAGTCGATGTTGCAATCTGTGATAAAAAACGGAGCTACTTTAAGTTCGCCATCTGCAGGGTCTCTGTCTTCGCGCAGTATTTTAATGGTTACCACGACAAATGCAAATAATGCAGCTGCGAGAAGGTCCAAGCAAGTCGAGACTTGTAGTTGGGTCGAACTCACACCAAACTGTCGCGAGACGGCGCTCAATCGCGATCATCTCTCGTTTCTTGCTCGCCGGTCCTCGAACGCCCTGGCTTGACCGGAAGTGTTGCTTACTGCTCTTTCTGGATCCTCAGAGTGTGAAAACTCTTCATCGAAAAGCGCGTGTCCAGAGTGCGTAGTTCTCCCGGGCCAAACTCGAGCACAAGGTGAGCACAGCAAGATTTCAGAGCAGTGGCCTTTTTGACTTGAAAACTATTTTTCTGTTTACTCTATGTACCACTAGGCGGTGCCTCTATGCCGGCAGGTTCAACCACAGGTGGACGCCATCTCGGCGGCACAATGCGACGGGATGCATGGTGGCTCGAGTTGTTGCCCGTGATTTTTTTGCTGGGCGCATTTGGAGTCTATGCCACTCTACGCGCGTTCGAGGGGACCTTCTACGAATGGGGGCCGTACCTATCTCCGTTTTATTCGCCGCTCATTGACCCTCATCATCGGTGGTGGCCGTTCTCGCCGGCGCTGCTAATTCTGATTTGGCCTTTGGGATTCCGGGTCACTTGCTACTACTACCGAAAGGCTTATTACCGGGCTTTTTTCCTCGACCCACCCGCTTGCGCAGTCGGCGAGCACAGGAAGCACCGTTATCGGGGTGAGACTGCATTTCCGTTCATCCTGCAAAATCTTCATCGCTACTTTCTTTATGTGGGGTGCATCTTCCTTATCTTTCTTTGGCGGGATGCATTCCGAGCCTTCTTTTTTGATGGACGAATCGGAGTCGGAGTCGGCACTCTCGTCCTGTTGTTCAACGTAGTCCTGCTGACAACTTATGCCTTGTCCTGCCACTCGCTGCGTCACCTGGTGGGCGGAAAGCTCGACTGTTTTTCCTGCGCGGCCTTTGGCGGCCCGCGGCATACCGCGTGGCGCTGGTTGAGCTTCTTGAATGAACGCCACATGCTTTATGCCTGGATCAGCCTGATCACAGTTGGCCTTACGGACCTGTATATCCGGCTGGTGGCGAACGGCACCATCACCGATTTGAGACTCTTGTGACGACAGAATACGAAACTCACGACCACGATGTATTGATCATCGGAGCCGGCGGTGCGGGCCTGCGGGCGGCACTCGGCGCACTGGCGCAGGGCGCGAAAGTGGGCGTGGTTTGCAAGTCGCTCCTTGGTAAGGCGCATACCGTTATGGCGGAGGGTGGAATCGCCGCGGCCATGGCCAACGTGGATTCGGCGGACGACTGGCGAACTCATTTTCGCGACACCATGCGCGGCGGCAAAATGCTCAACAACTGGCGCATGGCGCAGATCCACGCCCAGGAAGCTCCCGAGCGCGTGCGCGAGCTTGAACAATGGGGAGCGCTCTTTGATCGCACCCAGGATGGACAGATCCTGCAGCGCGCCTTTGGCGGCCACACCTTCCGCCGGCTGTGCCACGTGGGCGATCGCACCGGCCTCGAAATGATCCGCACGTTGCAGGACCGCGGCGTGCAGTTGGGGATCGATGTCTACATGGAATGCACGATCACCCGCCTGCTGAAAGATGGCGAACGTGTCGCCGGGGCGTTTGGATACTGGCGCGAGCAGGGGCGATTCGTAGTGTTCCGTGCAAAGTCCATCGTCATGGCTACCGGCGGCATTGGCAAAGCGTGGAAAATTACTTCCAACTCCTGGGAGTACACCGGCGACGGGATGGCGCTGGCCTACGGCGCCGGCGCCGAGTTGATGGATATGGAATTTGTGCAGTTTCATCCTACCGGCATGGTCTGGCCTCCGGGTGTGCAGGGGATTCTGGTCACCGAAGCAGTTCGCGGCGAAGGAGGCATTCTCCGCAACAAGCTGGGCGAGCGCTTCATGGAGAAGTACGATCCGAAAAAGATGGAGCTCTCGACCCGCGACGTGGTGGCCCGCGCCATCTACACCGAAGTACGCGAGGGCCGGGGCACGGAACACGGCGGTGCTTATCTCGATATCTCGCAAAAGCCCGCCGACTATGTGAAGAAAAAGCTGCCGAGCATGTATCACCAGTTCAAGGAGCTCGCGGACGTAGACATCACGAAGGGGCCAATGGAGGTGGGACCGACCTGCCATTACATGATGGGAGGCATTCGCGTGGAAGCGGAGACTGCGAAGTCAACCGTGGCGGGACTATTTGCCGCGGGTGAGGCGGCGGCAGGGCTGCATGGCGCAAACCGGCTGGGCGGAAATTCTCTTTCGGACCTTCTCGTCTTCGGCCGCCGCGCGGGATCGGCCGCCGCCGAGCATGCGAACAAGATATCGAGCACGGCCCTAGACTCCGCGCAGATCGAAGATGCCGCGCGCGAGATGCTGGCCCCCTTCGAGCGCAAGGATGGTGAGAGTCCATATACGATTCATCACGATTTGCAGGAAACCCTGCAGAATCTTGTTGGCATCTTTCGTACTAAGGAAGACCTGATTCGCGCGTTGGAGGAACTTGAGAAATTGAAACAGCGGTCCGGACGCTTGAGCGTAGAAGGCTCGCGGTTGTTCAACCCAGGCTGGCATCTGGCGCAGGATCTGAAGGCGATGCTGACTGTTTCCGAGGCGGTGACGCGAAGTGCGCTGGCGCGGGAAGAGAGCCGCGGAGCCCACAGCCGGATTGATCATCCTGGCCTGGACTCAATCTGGGGAACGAAGAATAATGTAATCGTCCGCGAGGGAAGCAACATGACGCTTCGCCAATCACCGGTTCCAGAATTACCCGGCGACTTGAAGCCACTTGTTGCGGAAGAGAAATAGGACGAAGAGCGGAGACGCGATGGCGGAAGCAATCTTTGAAGTGTTCCGAGGAGACCGCGCAGGTGGAAAGCCCGCCACGTACCGCGTCCCGATTGCCCCGGGGATGGTCGTGCTGGATGCGCTCCACCATATCCAGGCGCACCAGGCGCCCGACCTGGCGGTGCGCTGGAATTGCAAGGCCGGCAAGTGCGGCTCGTGCTCGGCGGAGGTCAATGGGAGGCCGCGCCTTACTTGCAAGACCCGTATGGATGCGCTTCCACTGGACAAGCCCATCACAGTCGAACCCATGAAAGCGTTTCCGGTGATCAAGGACCTGGTCACTGACGTGTCCTGGAACTACCGCGTGAACCAGAAAATTCCGCCATTCGAGCCCCGCCCCGGTACCGAGTGGAAAATGTATCAGGAAGATGTGGACCGGGTGCAGGAGTTTCGTAAGTGCATTGAATGTTTTCTGTGCCAGAATGTGTGCCACGTTCTCCGCGAGCACGAGCAAATGGAGCGTTTTGGGGGACCGCGGTTCTTCGTCCGGGTGGCGGCGCTCGAAATGCATCCTCTCGATTCGAGGTCTCGTACCCGCATACTAAAGGATGAGCTGGACATAGGCCTTTGCAACATCACGAAGTGCTGCACGGAAGTGTGCCCGGAGGAGATTCACATCACAGATAATGCGATCATTCCGTTGAAGGAGCGCGTGGTGGACGAGTTTTATGATCCCGTGCTCATGCTGGTGCGGAAGATTCGAGGGGCAGAATAAGTGTGGTAGAGAAACAAGAATCGGGCGACGCTGAAGGAGGTTCTCATGGAGTACACGCTGAAGACCATCTCGAAGGCCGGTATTCCGGAGGCCATTTCAAAAGTAGAGCTCTACCGCTCGCTCAATGAACCGGAAGAGGCGGAATCGATCTGCCGCGATATCCTTGCGGTCGATCCCGAACACCAACTGGCGCTCCGCCTGCTGGGCCTCAGCATCACCGACCAGTTCTGTGGCGACGCATCAGACCGCTCCGCCGAAGTAGAAAAACTTTTCCAGAGACTCGCCGAGCGCTACGAACGGCTCTACTACACCGGACTTCTGCATGAACGGCGGGCGAAAGCGCAAATGCGCGTAGGGCGCACGCCCCACACTCTTGCCCCGCTGTTCGCGGAGGCGATGCACTGCTTCGCGGAAGCCGAAGCGATTCGTCCTGCAGGGAACGACGACTCTATTCTTCGCTGGAACCGTTGCGCCCGGCTGCTGCAGAGCCATCCTGGTTTCGTCGAAGAGAAAGAGTCCGAAGCATTTGACGCTTTCGACAGCTCACCAGTCTGAAGTTGCTTAGTGAGCTTCCGACTGGTTCGGGCGAACTTCTGATCCCGAATGATGATCTCCGGGTTGCCCGTTATCTTGGGGCAATCACGGGATGGGTGTGCCCCGGCCAGCCGAGGCAGAGGGCATGAGGTCGCTCACGCCGCTCGCGGACGAAGGGAGAACATCGTAGAGCGGCTGCACCGGCCTTACCGCCGCATTCTCATCGGCCACCGAGATCGCCAGGATGCGCACCTTGTCGTTGTTGGGCAGCGTTATCGTCTTTGTGCCGTCCGGCAGATCGATCGGATACGCGAACAGATAGGAATAGCGGTAAGACACATTCTCGCCCGCGGCATTGTGATGATGCGAACAGTACCACGCCAAGTCGGCACGCTTGATGTAGCCGGGCTTGAGGCCTGTCATCTGGCCATAGTCGTCCTGCGATGTGTCCTTCGAAGTCCACTGACGGTCATCCCACTGTCCGATGAATCCGCCCCAGTTCTCAACGTTGAGGTCGACCGCAGAGCTGCCGACTTTGAACGTCGCTTTCTGGTCGCCGTCGGCAGAGGCTGCTAGAACGTAGACGCGATTATGGTGACCGGCCGGCAGATCGATCGTTTGTCCTCTCGCCACAACTGCGTTGGGTGACCCCGTCTTCGCTGGCGCAAGTTGGAATTGCACATCGTTGAATGTAATCTGCGCGGGCAGCATCTCGGCCGGGAGCGCGTTGCCTTTCCCGTCAAATCCGCTTTCTGACTTCGTGCCATCATTGCTCGCGGTAGCAAGGTCGTAGTGAAGCGTCACCGGAACGGAGTGCACTGCGGCAACTTTGGTTGGAGCCGCAGCCAGCTTCACGGCAAACGTCCGCGGCTGGTATGCGGAGAACGAAGTAACCAGTGCGCCGCCGTTCACCGGCGTACTTGCGACCAGTTGCTCCTGCCCATTCACTATCCGCGCCGATTCTATCGCCGCGTTGAAAGATATTTTGACGTTCCTCTGCGGCTTGCCCTCCAATTCAACCAGGCGCACGATGATCTCGTCTCCCTGTTCTGCCTTCTTCAGCGCCAGAACTCGAATCCGTGGGTTGCTCACTTTCAAAAAAGAGAGCTTCTTCCCCAGCGTTCCCGCGTGCTTTGTAGCCTCAAATGCAATGAGAGGATCGTTAAGGCGCTGCGCCTGCCAATCCGTATAACTATGGCGCCAGTCCGCGAAGTGCCCCGTGATTCCGTATACAAACTCGTGATGTCCAATATCCTGTGAACCCTGATCCGCGTAGCCGCCGCGCGTGCCCGGCGTGCGAATGAGCGTGAGGCGAATGGTGTGGTCGTTCGGTTTGTCCGATCCGTTCTTGCAGTCGGTTAGGATCGTAGCACCGAATTCGCCACTCATGTCGGTCAGGTCAATCCATTGGTGCGAAGGCACTTCAAACTTCTTCGGCTCTGCACTCGGTCGCTCGATTGTGCCAATGTCCCAGTTAAAGGTAGCCATCTGATTCGAAGCGGTCAAAGGGAAAGTCGCTTTCAGGTTGGATTCTTTGGTATTCCAATCGATCGCGTTTGCGACTTCCAAGCGTTTGCCCGCATCACCAGCTGACAAACGGATGGTCTGCACGAATCGGGAGCCCGCAGTTTCCCGCGAGACCTCAAGTGCCACGCGAGCCGGACCTGTTTCCACGACTCGAATCTTCGCCGGACCGCCAACATAAGCCTTCGGCGGAGCCTGCTCCTGATCCCAATCCATATTCCACGCGGGCCAGTGCTGAGGGTTGTCATAGGAGATGGCCAGACGCGCTGGCCCGGCCAGCAATTCCCGGGGAATCGACTTGTCGAAAATACTTGTAACGTCACCATCGGCGTTCAATTTCACTCGGTAATACTGGTTCTCAAGAGAATTCTCCGAAACTTTCATGCGGTACCGGTCGGCCGCACCCGGCCCCGGCTGCACATCGTAAACCGCGTAACCGACAGAGGGCGCCCGGGCCGCGAAGATTACTTTGCCGTTCGAGATCTGCGCCGCGACCTCATTGTTATCCGGTCCAATGACATGCACGTCTTTCGGCATGCCTCCAGGAAAGCTGACGCTTGCTTCCACCAAATCTTCACGCTCGATGTTCAGCGGATTGAAAACGACGATCGGAATGCCTTTCGTCTCCGTGTTCAGCGCGGCCGCCACCGCTTCCGTGGCGTCGCTCAGCACGCCCGCGAACTGGTTCATCGCGATCACATCATCGTTCCAGGCGAACTCGTACGACTTGGGCGTAGCGGTGCCGGCGGCGATGTCGTGGAAATGCCCGCCCATGGCCAGCGTCCAGGCGTCATTCAAGCGCTGTTGTGGATAAGGACGAGCGCCCAGCCATTCCGCGGCCAGCGAAGCCTTCTCCGCGGCATCGGCCAGCAATTCTTCCTTCCGGATCCAGCGCTTCTGGTAGGCCTGCGAGGTGAGTGAACCCGCGGAGTGGTTAGTCAGCTCCATTTCGCCCGTGTAGCGCGGAAGCCCGGCGGCCTGCGAGGGCGTGATCTCTAGGAACATCTGCTCCGCGTTGGCGGAGATCACATGCACGGGGCCATCACCAACCTTCACCGAAGGCCATTCGGGATGCGGCCGCTGACCATCGAAGTAATGTCCCTGTGGCGGGAGGCTCATGCTTCCCCTGGTAACGATGGCTTCGAGGCGCTTGACGAAATCCTCGTTAGGAGCTCCACCGATGTCGCCCGTGCCGTAATAGTGGTAATCGGTGAACACCCCACTGACTTTTCCGTTCTGCTCGACGCGTCCCGCCCAGTCACCTTGATGTTGTTCCTGTGCTCGATCTGCATCGATGCGGGCAAGCGCTCGTTGTTGGTTTTGCAGGTGAATGGATTCCTCAATGTCGCTCGGATCAGATGCGTGACCGCTCTTCTGCTCCTGATCTAACTTCGCGCGCACCGCTTGCAACTTATTTTGTACATCTTGAAGCGCGGCGTCGGGCGGCAGCGGTGGCAGCGGCTCGCTGAGATCGGTCTCGACGCCGCCATCATAAGCGCCCGGATTGAGCCCAGCCAGCACGCTCTCGCCATCCGGCCCCACCCACACGCCCACGTTGAACGGCGTGCCTTCCGGCGTTTTCTCCAGAGATTCCGGGCCTCCCGCCGGAGCGGACGATCCCCATACCAACTTCTGCGTGGAGAATCCCTTCACGCCGGAGTGCGCGAGGATGGTTGGCAGCGACGAGGGAAATCCGAAACAGTCGGGCAACATGTATTCCGCACTGGCCCGGCCCAACTCTCTGCGAAACCAACCATTACCGTACAAGACTTGTCGAATAATGCCCTCGGCGCTGGGTGCGTTCACGTCACCTTCTTCCATGGACGATCCCGTCGGGAACCATCGGCCTTGATCGACGTACTTCTTCAGCCGGGCGAAATCGGCGGGAAAGTATTCCTTCATGAAACGATAGCGGTTGGCGCCACTGAAATTGAAAACATAATGAGGATATTTGTCGAGCAGGACGAAATTATCCTCCATGGTCTTGCGGATATATTCGTCAATGACCTGGGGGTACTCCCATCGCCATTCCGTGTCCAGGTGGGCATAACCAACCACGTAAAGGGTTGGCTGCTTGCTCAGATCCGGCTTCTCGGTGGTTTGGGCGTGGGCAGTGAACAACATCAGGGAGGCCAGTAGAATCGGCGTCAAAGTAGCACGGAATCGGCGCATCGAAACTCTCCAAGGAAATCTCGTCGAACGAGTTCCTTCTTCATTGTCGGGCATTAACTTAATTGACGGCAACGCTCAATCTAACAAAATCTCAGCCAGGAAATAGGAAGCAGGCGTACAGGATTGAAGAGAAAGCACAGCTGCAGTCGTCGGAAACCCAGTTGCTTCACCGCACCGTCAACTAGGCGCGGTCATAAAAGCGAAAGAACAGCGCCTGCTTTGACACCGGCTGCGCCTTCTCGTTGAGCGCTACCATCTGTTGCTGGTTGAACGGTGTGAACTCCCGCGCCAGTTGCACGTTGTGTTCTAGTTGGGCGACGGAGTCGCAACCGATGATGACGGTGCTGACCGGCAGCGAAAGCGAATAATACATTGCCTGCCGCATGTCAATCGTTCCCGGAGTGGGCGCCAGAACCATTCCTTCCCAAGTGTGCTTCTGCTGTTCGATGGGTGGCGGTGTCCAGGACGAAAGAATGCGTCCGCGCGCGGGCACCTTCATTCCGATGATGCCCATCTGCTTCTCGACCGCCAGGGGCAGCAGTTGCTCGGAGAAGCTGAAGTGATGCGGATCGGCGGCGTTGACGGCCATCAGGATCGCGTCGAACGGATGCCGGTGGATGGCCTCGATCAGCGCATCCGGGCGATAGTGGCCAGTGATACCGAGGTAGCGGACGATCTTCTGGTCACGCGCTTCGAGCAGCGCCTCCATGGCTCCGCCCTTGGCAAAGATCTCGTTGATGTCAGTCATCGTGCCGATATCGTGCAGTTGCCACAAGTCGACGTGATCGGTCTGCAATAGCTTGAGCGAAGTTTCGATCATGCGCATGGAACCGTCGCGCGTCCGCTCTTTCGTTTTGGTTGCCAGAAACGCATCGCCCCGGCGATGCTTCATGACCTTGCCGACGTATTGCTCGCTCCAGCGATCAGGGCCGCCGTAGATCGAAGAGGTGTCAACGTAGTTCACGCCAAGATCTAGAGCCCTTTCGATGATCGGGACCGCATTCGCTTCGTTGTTGGGCTTCTCGATTGCGGCCTGGCCGCCGAGGCTGAAGATGCCTACCTTGTATCCTGTTTTTCCGAGATTCCGGGTCGGCATAGAGTCGGGGGTTGCCGAATTCGAAGGCAGAGAACGCGAAGGCTGGGCTGACTGGCCACGTGCGACGTCGGGCAGGGCGGCCGACCCTAGCGCGGCAGCAGTCAAGATTCCGCCTGCTTTAAGAAAAGATCGACGATTGCTGTTGGATGGGATTTCTGAATTTGCCTTGCTCATATCGCCTCCGGCCTGTGGAATGACTCTAAGGTAACGCCATTGTAAGTCCGAGTCCACAGTAATTCCAACCGAATCGTGGGATGGAACAGGTGCTTCAGCTGTGGCTCGAGTATCCCATGCCTGCCAGAACGCCGCGCATGTAAGCGAAGCTGGCGATCACGCCCGGCATGGGATCGTCGGGGTGAATCTCGTATTCCAGGTCGACGAAACCCTTGTACTTGATCGCGGTGAGGGCCTCAAACATCTTCCGCACCGGCATGATGCCTTCTCCCACTGTGACCTGGCTCTCCTTGCTTTCGAAGTTCGTCAGGTCTTTCATGTGCAGGTTAAACAGCCGTGGGCCTGCTTCGTGGATCGCCTCAACCACGTCCGTGCCGGCGCGAACCGTATGCCCGACATCGATGCAGCAGCCGATGCGCGGATCTATACTCTTCACAACCTTCAGTACGTCCAGCGGCGAATGCCACAATTTATCCTCAGGTCCGTGATTGTGGATTGCGATGCGGATGTCGTACTCCTTTACGAACTTCTCGATTCGCGGAAGATTTTCCGGAGAAGGGTCACCCGCGACAATCACGCCGATACCTGCACGTTTGCAGTATTCGAACTTGCTGCGAATATCCGCATCTTCATCTTTCGGAAAATAGATGGCGCCGGCAGCGTGAAGCTTGATGCCTGCCGCCACATAGTCCGCCAGCGCAGCCGATTCCAGAGGCGCGTCCATCGGCAAATGGTCTTTGACGTCTTTCGCATTCAGCGCGACCACATTGAGTTGTTTCATGAATCCGATCATCTGTGCGCGGCTGAAGTTACGAAATGTATAGCTGGCCAGGCCCAATCGAATCGGTGCTGCTTCGTCGACCGATAGTGGCGGCTGAGCCAGTGAGAAGGCGCCGCTCGGGGCGGCACACGCGGCCGCAACCAGTGCGCTGGAGCGAACGAAATCTCGACGGGAGAACGCGGTCTTCTTAGACATGCGGTTCCCATCCCTTCTCGTACTCGCGGCCCCACATCTTCATTGCTTCTGGGTCGCCTTGAATTCGCCCGTCTTTCGGGTCAAGATGCAGTTCACGGTTCACCTCCCAGGCGACGTTGGAAAGCTGAAGCATCGTGACCGCGACGTTCCCCACGGAGATTGGAGCGTTGAGCTTCTCGCCTTTGCGGATTCCCGCGATGAAGTTCGCGAAGTGCGCGTCGGTCATGGAATCGCTGCCGATCAGATCTGAGGATGAAGTCGAACGCCCAGCCTTGAATTCGCTCGTCTTATTTCCCTTGAGGTCATAGACCTCGTAGCCACCACGATCCACCAGTACGGCCCCGGTGGTTCCCATGATTGTCGAACCACGATCGCGGTCATAATACTTCATTCCCTGGCAGCTTTTGCCCTCCCACGAAATCATTCTGTCTTCGTACTCGAAGCTGGTCGTCAGCGTGTCATAAAACTGCCAGTCGTCTTTGAAATGGTATCTGCCGCCTGACGACGTGACCCGCTGCGGATAGTCGACACCCAGCGCCCAGCGGCAGACATCCACTTCGTGCGTGCCATTGTTGAGCGTTTCTCCCGTGCCGTAAATCTTGAACCAATGCCAGTTATAAGGATGCACGTTGTCACGGTAGGGTCGCCGCGGAGCTGGGCCCTGCCACAGGTCCCAATCAAGCTGAGGCGGCACGGGCGCTTCTTTACCTGTGCCGATCGACTTCCTTGTGTTTACGTACCAAGCTTTCGCAAAGTACGCCCTGCCGATGATTCCGCCGTGAATCTTTTCGACTATCTCGATGGTGTGCGGCGAAGAGCGCTGCTGCGTGCCCATCTGCACGAGCTTGCCGTATTTCTGCTGCGCCTGCACCAGCATTGCGCCTTCGGCAGCATTGTGGCTGCATGGCTTCTCCACATAGACGTGCTTCCCTGCCTGCAATCCGGCGATGGCCATCGGTGCGTGCCAGTGTTCGGGGGTAGCAATCGTGATCGCGTCCACATCTTTCTCTTCGAGAATCCGCCGGAAGTCTTTTTCGGCAACGGGAGCCTCGCCCATTTCCTGCTGGGTGCGGTCGGCAAACTTCTTGAGGATATTGCCATCCACGTCGCAGACGTGCGAAATGTGGGCAGCGCCCCGGTTCGCCTTGAGCGCCGCGAGATGAGCATAGGCGCGCCCATTCAGGCCAATCACCGCAAAGTTGAGCCGGTCATTCGAACCAAGAATATGGCCGTAGCTCTTTGCCGTGGTTCCCACGGCCAGCCCGGCCGCTCCCACCGCAAGTGCATCGAGAAACTCGCGTCGTGTGACCATGATTTCTCTCCTCGCTGCTGGTCTGCGATTAGCAGGAAATTCCAGCCTTCGTCAGCGTTTTCTTCAGTCCGTCCATGCTGACGCGCGTGGACGCTTCGGGAGTGCCCGCGCCGCGCCAGTGGGTTTCCAGGCTCAACCCGTAACGGAAACCATCACGCTGTAAAGCTTGAAGCTGCCCAACCCAATCCACGATTCCGCCGCCCACTGGGGCCCAATCGTACTTGTGGTCCGGCTTGCTGACCACGTCCTTGCAGTGACAGTGCCCGATGCGGTCCTTGGGGATCAACGCATAACCGGTCGGGTAGGGCGTGCTCCCCACAGCCGCGGCATTGCCGGGATCCCAGTTCAGCATGAAGTTTTTGTTTGGAATCGCCTTCAGCAAAGCCGCCGCCTCTTCTCCCGTCGCCGTGTTACAGGACATTTCATTTTCAAGCAGGAGGATGACGTTGTCTTGGGCGCAGCGCTCCGCCGCCTGTTGCAGTTTGGAATTGATGGCCGCCCGGTACGGCTTGGGATCATCCAGCCGCCAGTAGTCGAAGCAGCGAACGCGGTCCGTATTGAAAGACTTGCAAAGCGAGATGCAGTGCTCAAGCAACTTGTCCTGTGCGCTTGAGTCGAAGTCGGCATGGAACTGGTCCCTCTTTTCGCTCTGCGACGACCTCGGGGCACCGGGCCAGTCTGTCTTGAACAACGGGCTGGCAATATCCGTGACTCGCAGTTTGTGTTGTTCGAGGATCTTCCGCGCGTCCTCAACCTGTTTTGCGTTGAGTTCGGTGACGTTCTTGTTCCACATCGAGCGCAGTTCGATCCATTGGAGCCCGAAATCGTTGGACGCAATCTGGCACGTCTTCTCGAAGTCCTGCGTGATCTCGTCATTGATCACCGCCAGCCGAAAGGGGCAGGTGCTTGAGCCCGCTGTTAACGGTTTGAGCAACGAGGATGCGGTGGCTTTCCTGATCAGCGGCGGCATCGCTGCCCCGAGTCCGGCCAGTCCCAAGCCTGCGAGCATCTCGCGTCGCGTTTGGCTCATATACTCTACCTTCCCATTCAGATGATTCTTTCCCGTGACGATCCCCACCTCAAGCTTCAGCTTTTTCTGCCTCGGCTATTGGTTGACGCCGCTGGCCAGAAAGCCACCGTCAACGACCAGCGTCTGTCCCGTAACAAAGGACGCGGCATCGGAGCAGAGATATACCGCAGCTCCAATAAGTTCTTCGACCTTGCCAAAGCGGCCCATCGGCGTGCGCATCAGCAGTTCCTGGCCGCGCGGCGTGTTATCGAGCAGCTCTGCATTCAGCGCGGTGCGAAAGACTCCGGGCGCGATGGCGTTCACTGTAACGCCTCTCTTCGACCACTCCACGGCGAGGGAGCGCGTGAGCGACACAACGCCTGACTTGCTGGCCGCGTAGGCGGAAACTTCACTGAGCGCGACAAAGCTGTTGAGCGACGCGACGTTGACAATGCGGCCGTAGCCACGCTCCAGCATGTGCCGGCCGAATGTCTGGCAAGCACGCAGGGTCCCGGTAAGATTCGTGCCCAAGATCTGGCCCCATTCCTCTTCTGGCATGGTGAGCGTGGGCATGCGCTTAATGATTCCCGCGCAGTTGATCAGGATGTCGACTTTGCCGAAGCGCTGGAGTGAAGCCCGCATTAGTTCTTCAAGAGAAACGCGGTCGCGGACATCCGAGCACAGGCGCAGGGTCTGGCGTCCGCGCCGCTCGATTTCGGCCGCGGTTTCGTCGACGTGTTCCTGGCGGCGGGCGGAGGCGATGACATCCGCGCCAGCGTCCGCGAGGCCGAAGCTCAGAGTGCGCCCGATCCCGGACGTACCTCCGAGCACGACTGCGGTCTTGCCGTCGAGGCTGAAAATGTTCGTCATCACTATTTCACTTCTACAATCTACCGCTGTAAGCCCACAATCCTAAACCGGGATTCGGAATAAAAAAGACTTCTTCGCCGTCGACACGGTTGTAGCCATGGTGAAGCTTTTGTGGACTGTAGCGCGCGAGCATGGTTCCCAAATCACCAAACTCAAAGCCCACCCCTTCCACCTCTTCTTTGCTGAGATGACCGGGGCACCACCGGATCGTAAAGCGCTGTTCGGAAGATCCGTGAATAAGGTGAGCGGCCGCACTGAGATCGCTGGCGATATCCGCATTGGCGTTCACCGCCTCGAGCGTCGCTGGAGTTCCGCGATACCCGTACTTGCGAATCAGGGCATCGATGGCGGGATCTTCGCCGAATCTGTCAACGCCCGGCGCGAGGATGATCAACTCCGCGCCGTCCTCCAGCGCCATGCGGGTGCGGTAGATCGCCTTATTGCCCAGCCATGTGCTGTGAAATTCATGCGGATCGAGATACACCACAGCTTTCCGGATGGGCGCGTCGAGGATTTCGAAATTGACTTTCAAGCTGAGCGCAGCGGCGCGATGAAAGCACTCGGCGGCGTCGCCAATGAAAAGGCCACGCACCGCAAGCCCGCCACCCACGGTACGCCCTATAACTGTTAGTACATAGACGATGGGAAGGTGACGCAGGAAATGATCAGACGCGTAATTGAGAACGTTGCGAACCGGGTTTTCTGCGCGCCCCATGAGGCGCTCCATGCCATAAACCGCGCTCAGGTAATGGCTGCGGTTGATGCTTTCACGGCCTCCGGTGCCGACAAGAATGTTCTTGTTGTAATTCGCCATGCCGATGACTTCATGGGGCACCACCTGGCCGATGGAGAGGATGAGATCGAAGCCGCCCTGTGTGATGAGCCGGTTCACCTGCGCCGGCCACGCATAGTTCAGCTTACCTTCCGATTGCTCGTGAATGAACTCCGCCGGAACCTCGCCGAGAGTCTCAACGTCGGTTCGCCAGTTGTGGACGCGGAAAAGCTCTTGTGGCATGGCGCCGAACATTCGCGCGATTTGTTCCGGTTGCATGGCAGCATGGGTGCCCAGAGCAGGTAACACCGCTTGCAGCCGGTCGCCGTAATACTCCCATGCGAAGCGCGTCAGATCGCCGGAGCGGGAGTGAACGCGGCTCTGGTCGGGTGGAACCACGAGCACGCGGTTTCGTGGTTCCAGCTTGGCAAGACTTTCCGCAAGCAGGTCTTGCAACTGCGGTAACAAATCGCTTTCGACACTGCCTGCGGCGCAGTAGAGACTCATGCGCTGAACTCCACACTCTTTAATCCCGGGGCCAGAAGATACATTACGATTAGAGCCAACAGGTAAGCGCTGGATGAGATGCCGAAAAGGATCGCATAGCTGTGCGTCAGTTGCAGAATGTGGCCGGCAAAGAAGGCAAAGAGCGCGCTGCCTACCGATCCCGCCATTCCACCAATACCGACCACCGCTCCCACGGCGCTGCGCGGAAACATATCTGACGATGTGGTGAACAGGTTGGCCGACCAGCCCTGGTGCGCGCCCGCCGCGACGCCGATCAGCGCGATGGCGGTCCACATTGACTTAACGTTCGCTGCCGTGAATATTGGAACCACCAGAGCAGCGCAGACCAGCATGGCCGCAAGCCGCGCATGGTTGGGTGCAAGCCCGAGACGCCGGAAGGGCGCGGGCAGCCAGCCTCCGCCGATGCTTCCTATTGCCGACACGTTATAAACAATGATAAGAGGCAGCCCGAGATGCGAAAGGTTTAAATTGAACTTCGCGCTAAAGTAAGACGGCAGCCAGAACAGATAGAACCACCAGATCGGATCGGTGAGAAATTTAGCGGCAGAGTATGCCCAAGTCTGGCGGTAGGTAAACAGTCGCTCCCAAGGCATGGATGGGCCTACGTCCGCAGCCGCCTCCCGATAAATGTGCTGCAGTTCCCCGGCGGTCACCGTTGGATGATCACTGGGCCTGCGGTAATAACGAAACCACCACAGAATCCAGAACACGCTGAAGACGCCGGTGGTTAGAAAGGCTGCGTGCCAGCCATAGCGCCGGGTTACCCAGGGCACGATGGCCGGGGCCAGAATTGCTCCCACATTCGCCCCGGAGTTGAAAATGCCCGTGGCAAGTGAGCGTTCGTTCTGGGGAAACCATTCGGCGACCGTCTTGATTGCGGCAGGAAAGTTGCCCGATTCACCGAGTCCAAGGAAGAAGCGCGCGAACCCGAACTCCAGCACCGTGTTGGCAAGCGCATGGCCCATGGCGGAGAGGCTCCAGGTCGCCATCACCAGCATGTAGCCGATGCGCGTGCCGAGCTTGTCAATCAGCCGGCCAGCAGCCAGCAGGCCGATCGCGTAAGCAATCTGAAATGCGTCGACAATGTAACCGTAACCTACCTCCGTCATGCCGATGCTGTGCTCGAGCGTGGGCTTGAGGATCGCGATCACCTGGCGGTCCATGTAATTGATCGACGTGGCGGCGAACAGCATGGCGCAGACGGTCCAGCGCACGCGTCCGAGCCGCGTGCCTCCGGATAAAGTACCGGGCGTATTGTCGAACGCTTTCGTTTCCGCCATGTTGCCCTCTACAGGCGATAAGCCTTCTTCACCAGGCGATAGGCGAGATCCTGTGCCACTTCCAGAGCCTCATCTTCCTGCAGCCGATGCTCGGCGACAAGCTTCGCCAAATAAGCGCAATCCATGCGGCGCGCCACGTCGTGCCGTCCCGGAATCGAGAAAAAAGCTCGGGTATCGTCGTTGAAACCTACCGTATTGTAGAAGCCAGCCGTCTCGGTCACGCTTTCGCGAAAACGTATCATCCCTTCCGGGCTGTCGTGAAACCACCATGGCGGACCGAGCTTCAAGCATGGATAGTGTCCAGCTAATGGAGCCAGTTCCCGACTGTAGGCCGATTCGTCCAGTGTGAAAAGAATGATCGTCAGGTCGCGCTCATTGCCGAACTGATCGAGCAGGGGACGAAGCGCCTCCACATAATTCGTCGGCGTTGGGATGTCTGCGCCCATGTCGCGACCGTATCGCTCATAGAGCTTGCGATTGTGGTTGCGCGCGCTTCCCGGATGAATCTGCATGACGAGTCCGTCTTCCAGGCTCATCCGCGCCATTTCTGTCAGCATCTGGGCGCGGAAGAGTTCCTGCTGCTGTGCATCGGAGCTGCCCGCGATCACCTGACGAAAGAGTTCCGCGGCTTCTGTCGCTGGAAGGTTCGCCGTACGCGCGGTGGGATGTCCGTGATCCGTTGCCGTGCAGCCGAGTTCGCGAAAGCGAGCCCGCCTACACCAGAGAGCATCCAGGTAGCCCACCCAAGTCGACGTGTCTTCCCCGGTCTTCTCGCCGAGCTTCACAATGTTTTCAGCAAAGCCGGGAAATTCAGGATCGACCACCGGGTCGGGCCGGAAGGTCGGCAGTATCTTCGCTTTCCAGTTTGATTCGCCAATGGCTTTGTGCTCGGCCAGCGAATCGAGTGGAGAATCGGTGGTCGCCAACACTTCCAGATTGAAGCGTTCGTACAAAGCGCGCGGCAGAAACTCCGGCGTCCGCAGCTTTTCTGAGATTGTGTCGAAGTAAAGATCGGCGGTCTCTTCCGTCAGCCGCTGCTCAAGCGAGAAAAGTTCCTGGAAGGCGAAGTCCAGCCACATGCATGTGGGGGTGCCGCGGAACAAGTAGTAATGGCTGGCAAAGATGTGCCAGACGTTCCGCGGATTCTTCAGCTCAGCATGCCCAATCTCGAGATCTTCAAGCGAGATTCCCTGGCTGTAGATCATTCGGAAGACATAGTGGTCGGGCTGCACGAAAAGTGTTGCCGGATCGGGGAACGGCTCATTCTTTGCAAACCAAGCCGCCTGCGTGTGCCCGTGAGGGCTGACAATGGGCAAGGCTCGCACCTGCTCATAGAAGGTCCTGGCAATCCTCCGTGTACCTGGCTCGGCGGGAAACAGACGATCGGGATGGATCAGCATGAGTCCGACGCTGCCTTGCCGCTTCGCATCGCGAATGCCGATGCAGAAACGGCGCGGCGCTGCCCACCAGCATACACGTCATTATTAATCTTTTGGTCTGAATCCTGTGGGCGGTGCCACCGTGACGCTCTTGGCCGCGAAGGGCGGTACACGATCAGCGGTAGCGCTCGGCCGTGGTTTGGATGGTCAGGGCCGGCCCTGGGCAACGGGCACGCCAACCTTCACTTTCGGTTCGAACTTCTGGCTGATTGCTAGTGCACGCGACACCAGGCACAAACCCTTGGCCTTGTGCAGGAGATTGACGGCCCGCTCCTGCTCCGCTTCCTGGGAAATGATCAGATTCGCGCAGATAGACACTTCGACGAAGCTGTAGCCCGTCTCCGCCTTGCTGATAACGCCCACCACTTCGACCTGAAGGTCGGTGTAAACAAATTTCGAATATTCTGCGAGTGTCCGAAATGTGGTCGTGTAGCAACTAGCGAGAGCGCCCAGCAACAGATCTTCCGGCGTCCATCTCCCTTCCAGACCACCAAAAGCTGGAGGTTGAAGACCTCCCCTGGTGCTATAACCGGGCTGGAAGACGGCTATACCGATTGGGCTGCCGATTTTCAGTACGACCGGACGCTGCCGCAACTCAAGGGCGACGTTGTGTCATTCCGCGGAACGTACATTCGCGAGAACTCTTCTCTGGTGGCGAGCTTCGTGGGCATGGGTGCGGCCGTCGTCAGCCACCATCTCAATACCGCACAGGGAAACGTCGAATATCATTTTGGAACGCGTTTTTCCGGCACCGCCGGTTTCTTCGATGTCACGGGAACGGCGGACCCGCTGCTGTTTGCGCAAGTCCCGGTTTCGGGCAGCGCGAATGGAAGCCCCGCCAGCAAGGGATTCCTGTTCAACGCTTCGTGGTGGCCGCAGCAGAACATAGGTCTTGCGGTCCAGTACACGGACTATCTCCGGTTCAACGGGGCAGCCACGAACTACGACGGGGCGGGCCGAAGTGCCGGGGCCAACAGCTCTACTTATCTGTTGGTGCGGTTTGTCTTCTGACAGAGTGGGGAGTGTTTTCGCTCCCCATTTCGTCCCTGGGGCGGAGTGGAAAACCGCTCCGGCCTTCCGGCTTTTGAGTTAGACTTTCTGATCTGTTCGCGTGAGCTTTTGGCCGGTGGGGATTCATAACATCGGCACGAGCTTCCGAAGGTGTGCGCGCGAGTACAAAGGAGATTCCATGCAAGAAATCGTTTTCCGTGTTACATCGGGTGTGTTGATTGCATTGGTAGCCGTGGCCATCCCGTCCGGCCTTCAGGCCCAAACCGATCCGGCGAAGTTCTTCAAGACCAATTGCACTCTGTGTCATTCGGAAGATGGCAGCGGCAGTTCGCCCACTGGCAAGGCCATGAAAGCCAAAGACCTGAGGTCGAGCGAAGTGCAAAGCAAAACGGATGCAGAACTTGCGGAAGTCATCACCAAGGGAAAAGGGAAAATGCCAGCGTTTGGCGCAAAGGCAAAGCCAGATGATGTAACGAAGTTCGTGGCTTACATTCGAGGCTTGGCGAAGAAATAATCGGCGTCTGCATTTTGGAGGCGATTGGGATCCGCCAGGATCGGGCGGCACAGCTTAATCGGGATAATTGAGGTTTTGCATGGTCGAAGGTACAGCAGATTCACAACCTCCCTCCGTAAAGCCCCTGCCATCGGGATCGCCGGATGAAAGCAGGCGCTCGTTCCTTGGAGTGTTGCTGGGACTCGGGGCGTTCTTCGTAGGCGCGTTGCTTTCCGTGCCGCTGATTCGTTTCGCACTCTTTCCGTTGCTACGCAGAACCACCGAACTCAAGAGTTCCACGGTGGGAGATATCAGAGCCTTTTCGTCCCTGTCTGAGCCGGTAATGCGCACCGTCCAGATTGAGCAAGTGGATGGATGGCGGAAAGCGGTATCGGAGAAGGCCGTCTATGTGACGAAGGACGGTCAGGGAGAGCTGCGGGTTCTCACCTCGATCTGTCCGCACCTGGGTTGCACAGTCCCATGGAACAAGGAAAAGAAGCAGTTCATATGCCCCTGCCACGGCGCCACTTTCGCGGCCGATGGAACCCGCGTCAGCGGACCCTCACTGCGCGGAATGGATAGCCTGGAAACCTCGGTGCAGGACGGCCAATTGCTGGTGCAATTCCAATATTTCCGGCAACTCCTCTCCGACAAGGAAGTCATAGGCTGAGCGGAAATGCAATCGTCGAATAAAAGCGAGCCGTCCCGGTCTGCGCGAAGCGAGTCCGGCCTTTGGGGATGGCTGAACCGCCGTACCGGCGTGGATGATTTGCTGCGCAGCGCTCTCGATGAACCGATTCCCGGCGGCGCGCGCTTCGCCTACATATTCGGCTCTGGGCTTCTATTCATTTTCATTTCGCAAGTGATCACCGGCGTTTTTCTTGCGTTGTACTACGTCCCCTCCGCCGATCACGCGCACACGACAGTTGCTTACATTACGAAAGCGGTTACGGCTGGCTCTTTTCTCCGCAGCCTGCACGCCTACGGCGCGAGCGCCATGGTGGTCGTTTTGTTCCTGCACCTGTCGCAAACCTACATTTACGGATCGTACAAAGGTCGTCGCGAACTTCTCTGGCTTTCTGGATGCATGCTCTTCGGCCTGGTCCTGGCCATGGCGTTTACCGGATACCTGCTGCCGTGGGACCAGCGAGCTTATTTTGCCACCGCCGTAGGGACCAATGCTGTCAGCGAAATTCCCTGGATTGGGGAGAGCTTGAAGCGCCTCATGCGAGGCGGCACGGAGATGGGTACGCTTACCATCTCCCGGTTTTTCGTAGCTCATGTTTTTCTGATTCCAGCCTTTATCTTCGCGCTGGTGGGCTCTCATATTTTTTTGTTCCGTAGGGCGGGGGCGGCCGGACCGGTGGAGGAAGATCCTTACCATCCGAAGCAGCCATCGGAACTCTTCTATCCGCGCCAGGTGCTGATGGATCTCTCGTTGACGGCACTGCTGATTGCGGGGCTCGACCTGCTGTGCTTTTTCGTCCCTGTACAAATTGGGCCTCCCGCCAACCCCGCGGACGCGCAATATGTACCGCGGCCCGAGTGGTATTACCTGCCGATATTTCAATGGCTGAAGTATTGGCATGGGTCGGCTGCGATCGTGGGCGTGCTCGTGATCCCAACGCTCCTCGTGTTGGCGGTCCTGGCGCTTCCTTTTCTGGATCGCAGCGTCGAACGGCGACCGTGGAAACGGCCCGTGGCGATGGGCGCGTACGGCTTCGTTATATTCTCGCTGGTGGGCCTTGGTCTCCGCAGCCAGTACCTGGACCGTCACGACCCTGGAGTAGCACAGCAACTGGCGAAGCAGCAGACCGAAGAAAGCGAATACGCGCACAGGCCATTCGAGCCGGAGCTTTCTGCTGCATCGCTGGCCGCTGCAAATGCGACGCTTGCTGACCCGCTAGCCGCGAAAGGGAAGACCATCTTCGAGGGCCAGTCCTGCAATGCATGCCACGGCGATGACGGTGTAGGTACGGCGGCTGCTCCGGCTCTCGTCGGCGTTGGAAAAAAGTTTCCCCCGGACAAACTGGAAGAACTATTCAAACATCCCACCGCGAAGATGAATGCTGGTGGGATGCCCCCGATCGACCTTGCTCCGGACGATTTGAAGGCTTTGATCGCCTACATAGAGAGTCTCAAATAACGCGGAAGCCCAACGCGCTCCTGCGGATTTCACAAGCGCCCAAATTAAGACCTCAACGCGAACCAGCACTAAACTCGAACACCGTCATGCTGTGAAACTCTCGCCCTGGTTTCAACTCGGTCGAAGGGAAGCTGGGATGGTTCGGCGAGTCCGGAAAATGTTGCGTCTCGAGGCAAAGTGCAAACCGCCGGTTGTAGACACGGCCTTCTTTTCCAGTGATCGAACCGTCGAGAAAGTTCCCCGTGTAAAACTGCAATCCAGGTTCGGTGGTGAGCACGCGCAGAATCCGGCCGGCGGTCGGTTCATAGACTTCGGCCGCCTCCGCTAACTCGCCTGTGTGTTCCAGTACAAAGTTGTGGTCGTATCCTCTTCCCAGGCGCAACTGAACATCATCCGCATTAATTCGCTCTCCGACACTGTGCGGCTTGCGAAAATCGAACGGCGTACCCTCTACGGACTTGAGTTCTCCGCTAGGAATAAGAGCTGCATCCACAGGCGTCATGCGAGAAGCATTGATCTTCAGCACGTGTCCCAGAATATCGCCCTTCCCCTGGCCCGCAAGATTGAAATAGGAATGGTTGGTCAGGTTGAGGACGGTAGCTTTATCGGTGGTAGCGGAATAGTCGATTCGCAGGGCGCTCGCACTCAAGGTGTAGCGCACTGTCGTGGTGAGCGTACCCGGAAAACCTTGCTCACCATCCTTGCTCACATAAGTGAGTTCGACTCCATCCGGAATCTCTTTGCCTTGCCACACCATCTTGTCGAACCCGCGAGTTCCTCCGTGCAGGGAGTTCTCGCCATCGTTCTTTGGAATGGAATAGGTGTGGCCGTCGAGTTGGAAGGCTCCATGCGCGATACGGTTCGCGTAGCGGCCAACAATGCCTCCGAAATGCGCCGTCTGCGCTTCGTACTTCTCGACTGACTCGCAACCCAGCACCACGTCGTCCAGCTTTCCGTTTCGGTCGGGCGTGCGCAGGGAGACGACAATTGCTCCGTAGGTCATGATGCGGACTTCGATCTTGCCATCTTCCAACGTGTAGAGGTCGACGGGCGTTCCTCCCGACGTATGCCCAAATGCCTGCTTGCTGACGCGAGTCTTGGCGGACATGGTGGATGGAAGCATAATCAGAATTGCCAAAATTGCAACCCAGCAGTTAACTTTGTCCAGACGCATGATCATCTTCTTTCCGTACGTTCGAGGGGTGTTTGTGTCAACGGCGTCAAGCATCCGCTGCTGACCGCTCCCAGCGTACCAGACCCTGACCGCTCCTGCCCTTGTAGTATCATCGCCTTCCGGCCAAGGCTGCTGATTGGCGGCTACCGGCCAAAGTGACTGGCGAATGTACTTTCTGGGGATCGACGTAGGTACCGGAGGCACGCGAGCTCTCGTCATCGACGAGGGAGGACGCGTGATTGCCTCCGCCACAGAGGAGCATCGGGCCTTTGCCTCGCCGCAAATCGGCTGGGCGGAGCAGGATCCTTCCGACTGGTGGCGCGCGTGTCGGGTGGCCGTGCCCAGGGCGCTGGCTCAAGGCAATCTGCGCGGCGATCGGATTGCATGCATCGGCCTGTCCGGGCAAATGCACGGCGCGGTCCTGCTGGATGAAGAAGCCCGCGTGGTGCGGCCTGCGCTGATCTGGTGCGACGTCCGCACAGAAAAGCAATGCCGGGATTTGACCGCGCAAATCGGCGCGGAGCGCTTAATCCAACTCACCTGCAATCCCGCACTCGCAAACTTCACGCTGACCAAATGTCTCTGGGTCCGGGAGAACGAACCTGAGAACTGGAGCCGAGTGCGCTCGCTCCTGCTGCCCAAAGACTACGCGCGATTTCAGTTAACAGGCGAACGCGCCACCGATGTGGCCGACGCCTCGGGAACTCTACTGCTCGACGTTGCCCGTCGCCGCTGGTCGAAGGAAATGCTGGAGGCAGTTCAAATGAATGCGTCGCTTTTGCCAGCGCTGTATGAGTCGCCAGAGATCTGTGGACGAGTGTCGGCCAGCGGCGCAGCCGCTACCGGCTTGCAAAGCGGCACGCCAGTCGTCGCCGGTGCGGGAGATCAGGCGGCGGGTTCGCTGGGCATGGGGGTGGTGTCTACCGGAGCCGTGAGCGCAACCATCGGAACCTCGGGAGTCGTTCTTGCGGCAACGGATGGCCCCGCGCTTGACTCAGGAGGACGCCTGCACACCTTCTGCCATGCCATTCCCGAACGCTGGATCGTAATGGGTGTGACTCAAGCCGCGGGGCTTTCGCTGCGCTGGTTTCGAGATCAGTTTGGCATCGGCGTAGACAATCACGTTGAGTCTTATGAAGCGCTGACCGCAGAGGCAGCGAAAGCCCCCGCCGGTTGTAATGGCCTGCTCTGGGCCCCTTATCTAATGGGCGAACGCACGCCTTACCTCGACCCTGCGGCGCGTGGAATGTTGGCAGGCTTGACCGCGTCCCACACGCGAGCCCATATAATTCGGGCGATCCTGGAAGGAGTCGCTTTCAGCTTGCGCGACACGTTCACGATATTTCATGAAATCGACGTTCCAGTGCGGACAATCCGCCTAGGCGGTGGCGGCGCTAGATCAGAACTCTGGCGGCAGATTCAAGCGGATACCTACGGACAACGAATCGAGACAGTCGGCGCGGAAGAAGGCGCAGCCTACGGAGCGGCAATTCTGGCGGGCGTCGGCGCTAAGGCATGGCCGACAGTGGACGCCGCCTGCGACGCCGTCGTGCGCGTCGCCGGGACCACAAGTCCGATCCCGGAAGACTCGCAGCTTATGGAAAAAGCCTACGTGCGGTATCGCCGCCTCTATCCCGCGATGAAGTCCATTCTGAATTAGTGTAGGGTCTTTGTACCTTAGAGAGTAGAGAGCTGAGGAACAACCTCGAATGACGCCACTGCTAGCGGTCGCTGTGCCAACCCGGCTGGTACATCTTTCCCCCATCGACGTCGTCATCGTGGTTTTTTATTTTGCCCTGGTGCTCGCCATCGGCTGGTACTTAAAAGGCCGTGCCAATACCGGCGAAGACTTTTTCATGGCTGGCCGGGAGATGACGGCGTGGGTGGCCGGTCTAAGTTTCCTCTCGGCTAATCTCGGCGCGCTGGAATTGATGGGCTGGGCGGGTTCCGCTTATCAATACGGCATCCTGGCGACGCACTGGTATTGGATCGGCGCGATCCCCGCGATGCTGTTTCTGGCGCTGGTCATGATGCCGTTCTATTACATTTCCAAGACCCACTCGGTACCGGGGTACTTGAACCTGCGTTTCGGTGAGCCCAGCCGCGCCCTGTCCGCGATTTCTTTTGCCTTCATGACCGTGCTCATGAGCGGCGTCAATATGTTCGCCATGGCCAAGGTCATGCAGATTGTTCTCGGATGGGACATCAATTTCAGTATCTGGGTCTCCTCGCTGACGGTTGCGATCTACGTAACACTTGGCGGCTTGCGTTCGGCAATCTTTAATGAAGTGCTGCAATTCTTTTTGATCTGGGCAGGCGCCCTCCTCATTCCGATCCTCGGATTATATGAAGCCGGAGGCTGGACCAACCTCAAGCTGCAAATTGCGCAGAGAACCTCGGAACAGTACGTTCACCTCTGGTCGGGGTTGGGATCCTTCACCGGCAATCCCATGGGAATTCATTGGACCGGCATCGTGTTTGGGCTCGCGGCGATTCTCTCGATGGGCTATTGGACAACAGACTTCCTGGTGGTCCAGCGCATTCTGGCTGCGAAAGATATTCGCAGCGCGGAGATGGCCCCCATCATAGGCGCCGGCTTCAAGATGATGGTGCCATTCATCGTGATCCTGCCCGGACTGCTGGGCTTGGCCGTGCTGCCCGAGAGATTGGTTCCCGAGTCGGTGGCTGCGATTACCGGGGGCCACAGCTACAACGATGTTCTCCCGCTCATGCTGGCCCGCTATTGCGGTCCGGGACTGCTCGGCCTTGGAGTTACGGCGCTCATTGCCGGCTTTATGTCTGGAATGGCGGGGAATGTGAGCGCCTTCACCACGGTTTGGACGTATGACATTTACCGTCCGCTGATCAACAGCAAGGGCAGCGATCATCATTACGTGAACATGGGGCGCTGGACCACGATCATCGGTGTGCTGATCAGCGTGGGCACTGCATATCTGGTGATGCAGTTCGCCAGCATCATGGATTATGTGCAGGCGTTGTTCAGTTTCTTTATTGCTCCGCTGTTCGGTACGGTCGTGCTTGGCATGCTCTGGAAAAGAGCGACCGCCGCGGGTGGATTCTGGGGATTGCTGTGCGGCACTCTTTCTTCTATCGGCATGTGGGCGTGGGTAAAAATCGATCCATCCGCTCTGCGCTATGTGGCGCTTTCGCCGCATGCCAAGGCCCTGGCCCAGGATATGTATCAGGCCCTCTGGTCTTTTATAGTTTGCGTGACCGTGACCGTACTGGTAAGTTTCGCGACGAAGCCCGTGCCTGACAGCGAATTAACCGGCCTGGTCTACGGCTTGACGGAGGTTCCTTCGGTAGGGGACGTTCCTCTTTACCAGAAGCCGATTTTCTGGGCGGCGGTAGTGATGATCATTCTTATCGTGCTGAATATCATCTTGTGGTAGACAGAATTAATTGCACCTGCGGAGGGCAGGCATGATTTCCATCTGGTTCTTCATTGGAATCTCACTCGCCGTGAATGGCGCGCTGATCCTCGCTGCAGGAATTTATCAACTGATAAGCCCTCCCGAAAATCCTGGCGTGGTTCTCTTCAACCTGCACGCCAATGTGTGGTGGGGCGCAATATTGCTGGTGTTCGGACTTATTTATTGTTTCAAGTTCGCGCCCCGGCGCCAGTCCTAAACCCTACTCGCATCAAGAACTATTTCAGCTCGACCGATTGCTTCAGCGGCAGACTCTGCGACGACCCCCCGACCATCAACGTATAGCTTCCGGGGACCAACTGCCAGGCATCCTTCTCCACGTTGAAGATGGATAGAAATTCCGGGTCAACCTCGACTGTCACGTCTTTGCTCTCTCCCCCATTCAGCTTGACCTTGCTCCAGCCCACCAGGCGCTTTGGTGGTTCGCCGGCGCTTTCTGGCAGCGCGGCGTAGACCTCTGCAACCTCAGCCCCGGCTCGACTGCCGGTGTTCGTCACTTTAAAACTCACACGAACATTCTTTCCCGGCGTCACTGTGAGATCGGAATAACTGTATGTCGTGTACGAGAGGCCGTAGCCGAAGGGAAACAAAACCTGCTTGTGTTCGGCGTCGTACCATTTGTACCCCACCTTCAGGCCTTCATCATAAGTCGTCTGGAATGGCGGTAGACCAGCCGCGATTTTCTTCCAGGCATCGGGCTCACCCCCAGTCGTGGACTCGCGGGGCGGCTTAACGATCTTGAGATGCGGCAGATCCGCTTCACTCTTCGGAAAGGTCATCGGCAGTTTTGCGCTCGGGTTTACCTCACCAAAGAGCACGCGGGCGAGCGCCTGGGCGCCCCGGCTGCCGCCATACCACGCTTCAACAATGCCGCTCACCTGGTCGGCCCACGGCATGGTGACAGCTGTACCGGTTTCAAGCACGACAACCGTGTGCGGATTCGCAGCCGCAACCTTGGCAATCAAATCATCTTGATGCTCGGGAAGCGACAGGTTGTCGAGATCCATGCCCTCGCTCTCCCATTGGTAGGCGAACAGAATCGCCACATCAGCATTCTTCGCCACAGCCGCGGCGGCAGCAGGGTCTGTGCCAGGATCGTACTGAACCTTCGCATGGGGCGCCTGGGCCCGAATCGCCCTCAGCGGTGAAGTTGGAAACCAGATGTGGGCCTGCCAGAAAGTTCTGCCCTGCCCGGGCGGCATAATCGCGTTTCCTCCCGGCGGATCAACCTGTGCTGAACCTCCGCCCGAGATCATCCCAACATCGGAGTGTGCGCCGATAACAGCAATGCTGGCAACCTTGGACGCGTCGAGCGGAAGTTGAGCGCCTTCATTCTTGAGCAGGACAATACTTTGCTCCTCAATCTTCTGCGCGATCTCAAGCCCTCCCATCACGTCGACCACACTTTTTTGCGGAGGGTCATCGACCACCCCGCTGGCAATCATCGACCGCAAGATGCGGCGCACATGGTCGTCCAATTCAGCCATGGGAACCTTGCCGGACTCCACCGCTTTCTTCATGGTGTCGCCGTAGAAAATTTCGCCCGGCTCCTCATGGTCCAACCCGGCTGCAGAGGCCTTTGCGGCGCTATGGGTCGCTTGCCAGTCCGACACGATAAAGCCCTTGAAATTCCAATCCTTCTTCAACACATCGGTCAGCAGATACTTGTTTTCACACGCAAAGTCACCATTCACGCGGTTGTAGGAGCACATCACCGCAGCAGGGTTGGACTCGCGCACGCCGATTTCGAAGGCCAGCAGGTCGCTTTCTCTCATCGAGCGCTTATCGATATTGACGTTCACTGCGTTGCGCCCACTCTCCTGATCGTTCAGGGCGTAGTGCTTGATGTCGCCCATTACGTGCTCCGCCTGCTCTCCCCGCATGACCTGGCCGACCATCTTCCCCGCCAGGATGGGATCTTCGCCCATGTATTCGAACGTGCGACCATTGCGCGGTTCGCGGGTCAGATTCATGCCTCCGCCCAACGTCATGTTGTAGCCCTGGGCTCGCAACTCGCGGGCGATTAGTGCGCCGTATTCGTAGGCAGCATCCGGGTCCCAACTTGCGGCCCCGGCAAGATCGGCTGGCAAAGCCGTGGAGTAGCGGCCATTCTCTCCGCTGCTGCGTACACCGTAAGCCGCGTCCGACATCTGGATCGCAGGAATCCCCAATCGTGGAATACCCACAACGTATCCCGCCCCACCGTTGGATCCCCCGGCCAGCGGGCTCATCGGACTCAAACCCTTCATTCCGGTGCCGTGCAGAAGGGTGATCTTTTCATCGAGCGTCATCTCCTTAAGCACCAGAGCCGCCCGTTCGTCCGGAGAAAGGCTGGTATTCATCCAGGATTGTGCCGAAGCCGGCAACAGCGCAAGACCGAGGATCGCAACACCGAGCTGCAGGGTGATTCGGAGTGAGCGTCCGTGCAAGTTCATAATTCTCCCTTAGCGTGTTCCGGTTCTCTCTCTGTTTAGCCAACGGGCGGGTCGCTGCCGCACCTGTTTTCCATCAAGGAAAGTAACACAAAAACGTTAATGTAGGCGGGAATAGTCAGTCACCCGATCGTCCGCCGCGCAGGTTGACGGTGCTATACTTCCTCGCGCCTTAACCCCGGCCGCCTGTTCCGAACGGGCCGAGTTTCAGACTAAAGGCAGCCGCAAACTCCCCGAGTAGCAACCATCGCACCTGATCTTAGCCGCCGATTCGTCAGATCGCCGGCAATTGGGCTAACATGATTTGGTCTAACAGATGGTTTTCGATAAGACTTCTCCCGGGAAGCAATGATTGGCTTACTCTCCATCCTCGCTGTGGGATTCTTCCTGGGGATGCGCCACGCCACGGATCCCGACCACGTCATCGCGGTCACGACCATCGTCAGCAATCAGCGTAGTGGAATGCGGGCTGCGCTGATCGGAGCCTTTTGGGGACTCGGCCACACTCTTACCATCTTCGTTGTCGGGGTGGGAATCATTCTCTTCAATCTCGTAATTCCAGTGCGGCTCGGACTCAGCATGGAGTTTTCTGTCGCGGTCATGCTGATGATTCTGGGCGTATGGAATGTGGCCGGATTTCTGCGCTCAATGCCGGTCGACGCGACCCATACTCACGATGATGAGAGCGTCGTCCACTCCCATACCCACAGTCATGGTGATTTCACTCATATGCACACCCATTCTCACGCGCCTGACGAGATGACGCAGGCGTGGACGGACCGTGTAGTTGGTACCAGTGCTCTTTATCAATATCTTCGGCCATTTGTGATCGGCGTGGTGCACGGACTTGCCGGTTCCGCGGCGGTGGCCTTGCTGGTCCTGGCAACCATCCGAAACGTTCATTGGGCCATTGCCTATCTGCTGATCTTCGGCGTGGGCACCATTGCGGGCATGATGCTGATTACCATGAGCCTGGCCTCCGCGTTCCGGATGGTGGTAAAGTCCCGCCAGAAGTTCTCCCGTCAATTGGCGCTGGCGTCGGGGTTGCTCAGTCTTGGCTTCGGTCTCTTTGTCGCTTACCAGATCTGCGTCGTCTACGGCCTTTTCACATCTCACGCGCGATGGATACCGCAATAAAATAAGCGCGCAACTTTCATGAAGGCCGGGCCCCACCCAGAACCATTTCGCAAAGATGGTCGACGAAGTCAGGTGTCAATTTGTCATGCCGGATGAGGAATCGCATGTAAATGGGCCCATAGAGTGAATCAAGCAGCAGGTCCATGTCCACACTTTTGCGCAGCTCGCCGCGTGCGATTCCGCGGCGGAGTGTGGCATAAGCTTCCTGGCGACGCGGCCTCATGAAGCGCTCGCGGAAAGCGGTGATGACCCCCCTGTCACTCTGCCCGGCGGCCAGAATGGCAGCAAGAATGCGCCCCCGCCGGCTGCGAAATACTTTGATGACTTGCCGCATCTGTTGGCTCATGTCGGTACGGACCGAGCCGGTATCGGGAAAGTGAAGTTTGCGGGTAGTGCTGCTGGCGAACGCATCCGCGATCAGTGCGGCTTTATTGGGCCACCAGCGGTAGACAGTTGCCTTGCCGACACCAGCATGCGCTGCCACAGCTTCAATGGTCAGATCGGAGAAGCCGTTCTCACCTAGAAGCTTCAACGCGCTGCGCAGGATGGCCACGCGGGCCTGTTCGCTGCGCGGGCGGCCCGGAGAGCGCTTGGCGCGCCCTCCCATGCCTTTACCCTGAGCCGAAGATTTCTGGCGCATAACCTTACCCTACCATATAATCAACGACGGGCTTTAGAATCCAATACGCATAGTATCGAATCTAAGCCGCTAGGTTCGCTGGTTCTCTTCGCCTGCGCGCAGTGCAACCCGCATTCTTTCGTCAGAACTCCGAAATGGTGCTTAACCGATGTGGATTGTTGCATTAGCGCTGCGGCGTCCCTACACCTTCGTTGTGATGGCGCTCGTCATCCTTCTTCTGACGCCCATTACGATCCTGCGCACCCCGACCGACATCTTCCCCAATATCGACATCCCAGTGGTTTCGGTGGTTTGGTTTTATTCCGGCTTGTCCCCGCAAGACATGGCCGACCGCATCGTGGCCAACTCCGAACGCGGCATCACCACCACGGTCAACGACATCGAGCACATGGAGTCGCAGTCGGTAAACGGCCTCGGCATCATCAAAGTGTTCTTCCGTCCGGGCACAAACATACAGGGAGCGATTGCCCAAATTACCGCCATCTCTCAGACCGCGGTGCGCGGGCTGCCGCCCGGCACTACGCCACCACTGATCATCTCCTATAGCGCCTCTACCACGCCCATTATCCAACTTGGACTGAGCAGCAAGACCTTGCCCGAGCAGCAACTCTTCGACTTGGGCCAGAATTTTTTGCGTAACTTTCTGGCCACGGTGCCGGGAGCCGCCACGCCGTATCCTTACGGCGGCAAGATTCGCCAGATTCAGGTGGACTTGGATTTGCCAAAGCTCCAGGCCTACGGACTCGCGCCGATTGACATCGTCAACGCCGTCAATGCGCAAAACGTAATCCTGCCCACCGGCACGGTCAAGTTCGCTTCTTTGGAATACAACGTCGAGATGAACGGATCGCCGCAGACCATCGCGGACTTGAACGACCTGCCGGTAAAGACCTCCAATGGCTCCACGCTTTACATGCGCGACGTCGCTCACATCCGCGATGGCTTCGCGCCGCAGACCAACATTGTCCGACAGGATGGTAACCGCGGCGCGCTGATGTCGATCTATAAAAACGGAAACGCTTCCACTCTGAAGATTGTCGCTGACGTCAAAGACATCGTCGCCAAAGCGGCACAAGCACTGCCGCCGGAACTGAAAATCACGCCCCTGTTCGACCAGTCTCTGTTTGTGCGGGCATCGATCTATGGCGTGGTGCGCGAGGCAGCGATCGCCGCACTTCTGACCGCGGTCATGATCCTGATTTTCCTCGGCGATTGGCGTCCCACCATCGTGATATCCATATCCATCCCGCTCTCCATTTTCGTTTCCATCATCATGCTGGGCGCGCTCGGCGAAACCATTAACATCATGACCCTGGGAGGACTGGCGCTCGCCGTCGGCATCCTGGTGGATGACGCAACTGTCGAAATCGAAAACATCGAGCGCAACCTCGCCATGGGGAAGGAGATGAAGCAGGCCATCCTCGACGGCGCTCAGCAGATCGCCGTCCCTGCCTTCGTTTCCACACTAAGTATCTGCATTGTGTTCGTGCCCATGTTCTTCCTCGCGGGCGTGGCAAAATTCCTCTTCGTGCCTCTTGCGGAAGCCGTCAGCTTCGCCATGCTGGCCAGCTATCTGCTCTCGCGGACCCTCATCCCCACGCTGGTCATGTTCATCATGCGCGGCCACGAGCATCGCGCCGAAGCGCCCCGGTCGTTTCTGGGACGCTTCCAACGCGGGTTCGAGCGCAAGTTTGAAGACTTCCGGCGGAGCTACGAACAACTGCTCGAAACCACCCTCGAGCATCGCAGCATCTTCGTGTCCTGCTTCCTCGTTTTTTGCCTGCTGTCACTAGGGCTGTTCGTCTTCCTGGGACAGGACTTCTTCCCGCAAGTCGACGCCGGCCTTCTGCGCCTGCATGTGCGCGCCCGTCCCGGCCTGCGCGTGGAAGAGACGGCACGGCTTTGCGACGAAATCGAAGCCGCGCTTCACCAGGAAATTCCGCAGGGTGAACTGCAGACGGTTCTCGACAACATCGGCCTGCCCAACTCCGGCATCAATCAGTCCTATAGCTCCAGCGGAACTATTGGCACCAGCGATGCCGAGATACTGATCGCGCTCGACCCCGAGCATCATCACCCCACCGCCGGTCTTATCCAGCATCTGCGCGAGGTATTGCCCCGTCGTTTTCCGAGCGTTGAGTTCTTCTTCCAACCTGCCGACATCGTCACGCAGATACTGAACTTCGGCCTGCCGGCGCCCATCGATGTGCAGGTTGTGGGCACGGACATGGGCAGCAGTTATCTCATCGCGCAACAGATCGCCAACAAAATGCGGCACATTCCCGGCGCCGCCGATGTGCACGTACAGCAGTTGCTATCGTCGCCCACGTTGCACCTCGACATTGATCGCACCCGCGTTACCCAGGTTGGGCTCACCACGCGCGATGTGGCGCAGAGCGTGCTGGTTTCCCTCAGTGGCAGCTTCCAGACGGCGCCTAATTTCTGGCTCAATCCGCGCAACGCTGTCACGTACCAGGTGGCGGTGCAGGCGCCGCAATACCGCATGACGAGCATGCAGGACCTGATGGCCATCCCGGTAGACTCGCAGCAAGGCCCGCAGTTGCTCAGCAACCTCGTCCAGATGTATCCCGCGGCCCGGTCGGCTACGGTGAACCACTACAACGTGCAACCGGTGATCGACGTTTACGCCGCCACCCAGGACCGCGATCTAGGCGCGGTCGCCGCTGACACTGACAAAGTGCTCAAAACGTTCGACGGCAAATTGCCGCGCGGCACGCAGTTGGTGGTTCGTGGGCAGGTGGCCACCATGCGCTCTTCGTTCATCGGATTAGGTCTGGGACTGGCCGGAGCCATTCTGCTCGTCTATCTGCTGATCGTGATCAACTTCCAGTCGTGGCTCGATCCATTCATCATCATCGCCGCATTGCCGGGGGCGCTGGCCGGAATCTGCTGGTTCCTGTTGCTGACTCGCACCACCCTGAATGTGCCCTCGCTTACGGGCGCGGTCATGTGCATGGGCGTGGCCACGGCCAATTCCATTTTGATGGTGAGCTTCGCGCGTGAGCAGTTAGACGAAGGCATCCCTGCCGTGCAGGCTGCGGTCGCTGCCGGATACACTCGCATGCGGCCCGTGCTGATGACTGCGCTCGCGATGATCATCGGCATGGTGCCCATGGCGCTGGGCTTTGGCGAGGGCGGCGAGCAAAATGCACCGCTGGGCCGCGCCGTCATCGGTGGACTCCTGTTTGCCACGATCGCCACCCTGTTCTTTGTGCCCAGTGTATTCGCTATATTCCATAGCCGCCGGGAAGCTCGGCGTGCACGCCAGAAGCAAGCGTAAGCAGAATTGGCAGGACGAGGTTTTCGCCGGAAAGTGGAGTCGAGCATGAGCGTAGAAAATGAATCCAAGCTAACGCGGCAGCAGCACGTCGGAATCGAGCAGCCGCCTGAGGTTCCGCCCGCGTCTCCGCGGAAGGCTTTGACCATCGTCGGTGTATTGCTGCTGGTTCTCCTGATCGCGGGAGGTCTCACCCTGTGGGACCATGTGACCCACGAACGCGCGCTCGCCAAAGAGACCGAACGTGAGACTGTGCCTACAGTCGCAGTAGTTTATCCACAGTCGGAAAAGCCCGATGAGGACCTCGTCCTGCCCGGCTCACTGCAAGCTTACGAAGAATCTCCAATTTACGCCCGCACCAGCGGATATCTTGTGCGCTGGTACAAAGACATCGGCAGCCGGATCTCCAAAGGCGAGTTGCTGGCGAAGATCGATACCCCCGAGGTCGATCAGGAATTAAACCAGGCCCGCGCCGCGCGCCAGCAAACCGTCGCGCAACTGGAGCTGGCCAAAATCAGCGCCGACCGCTGGGAGAATCTGCGCAAGACCGATTCCGTCTCCGCCCAGGAGGCTGACCAGTATGTCAGCGCGTACAAGCAGAGCCAGGCCAACCTGGCCGCCGCCGATGCCAACGTCCGCCGCCTCGAACAACTCGAGGGTTTCAAGGATGTCTACGCACCGTTCGCCGGTGTGCTTACCCGCCGCAATGTCGATCCTGGCGCGCTCATCAATGCCGGAGCCGGGGCCGCCGGCCGCGAGCTGTTTGACCTCGCACGCGTCGACCCACTGCGGGTTTATACCAGCGTCCCACAGGCCTACGCACCCTTTATCAAGGTTGGCGCCAAGACGGCCATCAAGTTACAAGAATTCCCGGGCCAGAAGTTTTTCGGGACAGTAGCTCGGACGGCGGAATCCATTGATCCCGCTACTCGCACTCTCTTGACCGAGGTCGACGTACCCAACAAGGACGGGCGGCTCTTGCCCGGCTCGCTCGGTGAAGTCCACTTCGCCGTGGGCAATGGCGTGAACAAGGTCACGATCCCGGTGAACGCAATGCTGTTCCGCGCCGAAGGACCGCAGGTCGCCGTCATCGGCCCCGGAGGCAAAGTACAGTTGCGGCCCATCAACATTGGGCGCGACTACGGCGCGACCTTGGAGGTCCTCGGCGGCGTCTCGCCCACGGATCAGGTCGTTGTGAATCCCGCAGACTCGCTCGAAGACGGCCAACAGGTAAACGTCGCGCAGCCGCCGCCGAAACAGCAGCCAGCCCAACCTTCGCGGCAGAAAGGCAGTGGCTTGTGAAGCGAGCCGTACTCCCAGCCGCTCTCGCGCTGCTCACTCTTGCAGCCGGATGCACCGTCGGTCCGCGTTACAGCCGGCCGGCCCCTCCAGTTCCCGCGCCGGATGCTTGGAAGACGCAACCACCTTGGCAGCAGGCAGCGCCCAAGGACTCCATCCCGAAAGGCGCGTGGTGGCAAGTATTCAACGACCCCACCCTCGATGCCTACGAACAACAATTGCTCAAGGCGAACCAGTCTCTGGAAGCGGCGCGCGATCGTCTCTCTCAGGCGCGCTCGTTAGCGCGCGTGGCCACTGCCGATATCTTTCCGCAACTTTCGGCGGACCCCAGCGCAGTGCGCGAGCGCGGCTCGGGCAATCGCCCTCTGAACGGCGTGGTGCAGCCGGTTCAACCTTATACCCAAAGCGTCTACACCGTACCGTTTTCGCTCAGCTATGAGGCCGATCTCTTCGGACGCGTACGGCGCAACGTCGAAGCCGCCAACGCGTCCTTACAATCAACAGCTGCCGATCTTCAGAACGTGCAGTTAGTCCTGACCGCCGAACTCGCCGCCGACTACTTCACGCTGCGCGAACTCGACGCCGAGTTGGGCGTGGTCCAGGAATCGGTGGGCTACCAGCGTAAGGGACTCGATCTGCTGAACAACCGTCACGAGGGTGGAATCGCCAGCGGGCTGGAGGTCGCGCAACAGGCCGCACTGCTCGACTCAACAGTCTCGCAGCTTGCACTGGTGCAGCAGACGCGCGCGCAGCATGAGCACGCGATCGCCGTGCTCGTAGGCCAGCCGGCCTCCAGCCTTAGCGTGCACACCGCGCCGCTGCAAGCCACGCCGCCGCCGGTCCCGCTTGGAGTTCCTTCCGACGTGTTGGAGCGCCGGCCCGACATCGCCACCGCCGAACGCCTCATGGCGTACCAGAACGCGCAGGTTGGCATTGCGCGCACGGCTTTCTATCCACACATCACGCTAAGCGGCTCAGGCGGGTTGCAGAGCAAGGACATCGCCTCACTCTTCAGCACACCAAGCTTCGTGTGGTCGCTGGGTGCGGACGCCTTGCAACCCATCTTCGAAGGCGGACGCAACCGCGCCAATCTGGCCGCCGCGCGCGCTGCCTACGACCAGTCCGTTGCCAACTACCGCCAGTCAGTGCTCACCGCATTTCAAGAGGTCGAAGACGGCATTAGCAATCTGAGCACGCTTTCGCAGGCACTCGCCACGCAGGGCGCGGCCGTCGAAGATGCGCGCCGCGCGCTGGAAATCGCCAACAATCGTTACATCGGCGGCGTCACCAGCTATCTCGACGTAATTACCGCGCAGACTACTCTGCTAACCAGCGAACGACTGGAAACTCAACTGCTCGGCCAGCAAATGGTCAGCTCCGTCTATCTAGTGAAAGCGCTCGGCGGTCGCCGGAATACCGACGAAACCAAAGACCACCAGGTTCATCCGCAACCTGGCCAGATTTTGCAGCAATGAAATCTGGCCACAAAATGATTTCCGCGGATACCCACGTGAACACCCACTCCAGCAGAGTATGCAACCCGTTGCAGGTTGACAGCAGCATCAATTGAGCCTAGTATTATAGCCGAGGGAAATATCTCTTCTTACTCTTTGACGTTCTTGGCAGCAAGTCAGCCCAGTCTCAAGTTTTTCCACAGCGCTCCTGAAAGAGTAATCGCAAGAATGACACTGCTAAGGTGTGGGGGCTCTCGTGTCAGCCCCGCCCGGTTTTTTGCCATCTGAATATTTATCACACGACCCTGGAGGGAACAATGATCACCGTGAAGAATACAAAGTTTCTTGTGAAGGTGAACCGCAGCGGTACCCGCGCTCCGGAGTACGTCCAGCGCATTGACCGCACTCCCATCCAGACCACCACCAACCGCAAACTGGCGCTGGCCATGGGCCGCTTCACCGCCGAAGACGCGGTCAAATCCATCCAGAATTCCCGCTGCACCCCGGAGCTGATCTCAGTACAGGTGTAAACGGTACAGGTGTAGTGCGTTTTGCATGACTATGTCCTGGCGTAACGTTCGCTGTTAGGCTTCGAACCGCTTAACGCGAAGAACAGGATGTAGAGATAGCAAATGACCGGCAGGAAGAAGGCGTGATGAATTCCGATTTTGTCGGCAATCGCGCCCTGCGCTAACGGAATAATCGCCCCGCCAACAATCGCCATTATCATGATCCCTGAGCCGTCTCCTGTAAGGGGACCGAGCTCCGCCACACCAAGCGTGAAAATACTGGGGAACATGATGGAATTAAAGAACCCCACCAGGATGATGCTCCACATAGCAAGATGCCCGTTGGTGAGCATCGAGATTGCTACGAGTGCACTCGTGGAGATGGCGCAGATTCCCAGCAATACTCCCGTATTTGCAGTGGCCTTGCCTCCGCGTAGTGTCGCCACCAAGGCGATCGTGGCCGCAGTGACCGCAACCAGGGTGAACAGCGGACGCCCTGCAACCACCAGCCACGCAAGCCAGGTTAGATTCGGCACTCCCGGCTGATACCCAGGCGGCATGTGGGATTCAATTGGATAGGAGAGCAGGATTAACGCGACGCTGATGGCTGTAACCAGGCCCATGTATTTAGCCTTCGCGCCTCCCAGGAAATTCGACCCGATGAATCGTCCTAGCATCGCTCCGCCCCAGTAGAACGACACGAAACTAGCCGCCAACTTTTCAGTCAGACCGCCGATATCTGCCTGCGTGAAGTAGTTCACCAGAAAACTCCCAATGGAAACCTCGGCGCCGACGTACACGAAGATAGCAATCGCGCCAAAGATCAAGTTCGGGTGCCTCCAGATGGAGTCGTTCACCTTTTCTCCAATCTGGTGCTGAGCGTGTGGGATTTTCGGCAGCTTGAAACTGCCGATGGCGATCGCCAGCAGCACCAGTGCAATGCCCAAGCCGATGTACGGCGTCTTGACAGTGGCTGCCTCGTGCAGGCGGTAAGCTTGCAGGGCATCGGGCGCCAGCGCCCGTATCTCTTCCATGTTCTTCGGCGCTGCGCTCAGAATCAGGACAGCGCCAAAAAAAGGAGCCAGAAACGTTCCCAGGGAATTGAATGCCTGCGTGAGGTTCAGGCGGCTCGACGCCGTCTCGGGTCTGCCCAGCACTGTCACGTACGGATTGGCCGCCACCTGTAGGCAGGTGATGCCCGCGGCCAGGACAATCAGTGCCGCTAGGAACAGCCCGTACGACGGGACGCTGGCGGCGGGCACAAACAGGAAAGCGCCTAATCCCATGGTGAGCAGTCCCACCACCATCGAGCGCTGATATCCAATCCAGTCAATGATTTTGGCTGAAGGTATGGAGAATAGAAAATATGCTCCAAAGAAGGCGGACTGAATGAGCATGATGCGGGCGTAATTTAAGTCGAAAATTGGTTTCAAGTGCGGGACAAGAATGTCATTCAGGCAGGTGAGGAAGCCCCACATGAAGAACAGCGTGGTCACTATCGCGAGTGGCGCCGCGTAGGAAGAAGAACCCTCAGGCGCGGTTGCGGTGGTGGAACTGCCCGGCGTGACGATGGCCATGTTGAATTGTCCTTTGCCCAGAATTCAGCTACCTTATCGTTTTTGCATGATAGCATCGCAGACTGGCAGACAGCGAAAAGACTCCCTTTTTAACGATGCGGGTGGATGAAAGTAGATTTTCTCTGTCGGCGTAAGGCTCAGATTTTCCCGCTCAAGCCGTGACGCCCTGCAGCTTCACCAGCCAGTTCGCCGGCTCCGGGAGGATCGCGAACGTAGGCAGCTTGCCGCGCACCATGGCAACCTCGTCGCAGTTGTGAAACCTGGGACAAACATGGCAATCCTTGTAAATCTTGTCGGGCAGATCTTCTCGCCGCGCCATCTCAAATCCCTGGCGCGAAAAAAAATCGGGAGCCCGCGTGAACAGGCAGATGCAATCCACCCGATGCCGCTTCGCCTCGGCCAGCAACGCCTTCATCAGCCGGCTGCCGCCGCCGTGACCCTGCGCACGCGGCCCCACCGTGATCGAGCGAATCTCCGCTAGGTGCGTGCCGTAAAGATGCAGCGCGCCGCATCCAATAATGCGGCCTTCGTTTTCGAGCACCACAAAGTCCCGTACATTCTCGCAAATCTCCGCCAGCGTGCGCGGCAGCAAAGTGCCGTCGCCCGAATAGCTGGCGATCAGATCGTAGATGTGCTTCGCATCCGGCAAAATGGCTTTACGCGTGCGCATGAACCTCCTCGCGTAGAGACTCGATTTTCTTCTTAGCCGCCACAATCCCCTGCCGCACTCGAGCTGGCGCGGTCCCGCCCACAACATCGTGGATCGCCAACACGGAAGCCAGCTTCAAGCAGTCGAAAAAACTCTCGTCGAATACCGGATTCAGAGCGCGCAACTCGTCCAGCGCCAGATCCTGAAGCTCACACTCTTTTTCCAGGCACAGCCTCACTACCTTGCCAACCTGCTCATGCGCCAGCCGCGAAGGAACTCCGCGATTCACCAGATAAGTTGCCGCCGCCCATGCATTCATAAATCCCGACTGCGCCACCTCGTTCATGCGCTGGTAATCGAACTCCACCGCCTTCATCCATCCGGCGACCAGCGGCAACAACCCAAGCGCGATGCCAGCGGCATCGAACAGTGGCTCCTGCGTTTCCTGGAGGTCCTTGTTGTAAGCCAGAGGCAGGCCTTTCAGAGTAATCATCAGCGCAGTTGCACTTCCGATGACGCGCCCAGTCTTGCCCCGCACCAGTTCCAGAAGATCAGGATTCTTCTTCTGCGGCATGGCGCTGCTGCCCGTGGAATAAGCCTCAGGCAACTGGACAAATCCAAACTCCTGCGAAGAGAACAGAACCATTTCCTCCGCCCACCGGCTCAAATGCAGTGCCAGGAGCGAAAGCGAGTTGACGAACTCCAGCACGAAATCGCGATCGCTGGTGGCGTCGATGCTGTTCGCCGTCGGACCAGTGAAATCGAGATCTTCCGCCATGAATACTCGATCGAGCTGCAGAGTAGCGCCCGTCACTGCGCCCGATCCCAACGGACACACGTTCAAGCGCTTACGGCAATCGGCAAGCCGGTCTGCATCCCGCAAAAACATTTCGACGTAAGCCAGCAGCCAATGCGCCACCAACACCGGCTCAGCATGCTGCAAATGGGTGTAAGCGGGCATAGCGGCACTGCCGGCTTGCTCGGCGCGATCAGTGAAAGCCGCGCTCACCTCGGCCAGTTCGTTCCGCAACTCATCGATCACCGCCCGCACATAAAGACGCAGGTCGGTGGCAATCTGCTCATTGCGGCTGCGTCCGCTGTGCAACTTGTATCCCACCTCGCCAATCCGCGCCACAAGTTGTTTCTCAACAAAATGGTGCACATCCTCGGCTTCTTCGTCCTCTACAAAGGCGGTAGAAGAGGCTGCCATCTCCCCAATCTGCTGGAGTCCTTCTAGAATGCTGATGAGTTCGTCCGGGGAAAGAACACCGGCGTTCTTCAGAGCGCGAGCATGCGCCCCGCTCGCCGCCAGTTCATAACTCAGCAGCCGTCGATCGAAGTCAAACGACCGCTGCCAGCGTTCGAATTGTGGGTCCAGCGGCTGCCGGAACCGCCCCGACCACATCTTCATCGCGCAACCTCCACGCGACTGCGCGCCCGCACCCTCGAGGGCAGCCCGAGAATGCGGATAAATCCCGCCGCATCTTTCTGGTCGTAACTATCGCCCATGGTGAACGAAGAAAGATCGGTGCGATAGAGCGAGTGCTCCGATTGACGGCTCACCACCGAAACATTCCCCTTATACAAAGACAGGGTCACGCTGCCCGTCACCTCTATCTGCGTGCTGGCGACAAACGCATCCAGCGCCTCGCGCAGCGGCGTGAACCACAAGCCGAAGTAAACCAGCTCTGCGTACTTCAGCCCCACATGCTGCTTGAAGTGCGCAACCTCACGTTCCAGGCACAGCGCCTCCAGTTCGCGATGCGCCGCGATCAGCAAAGTCCCGCCCGGCGTTTCGTAACACCCGCGTGACTTGATCCCCACGAATCGGTTCTCCACCAAATCCACTCGACCAATGGCGTTACGCGCACCAATTTCGTTCAGCAACTCCACCAGCGATACTGGATCAAGCTTCATCCCGCCAACCGCTACGGGATTCCCCTTCTCGAATCCAATCGTCACCTGCTCGTCCGTGTCCGGAGCCTCTTGCGGCGACCGCGTCATCTGCCATGTTGTCGCCAGGGGCGCATTCCCCGCATCTTCCAGCTCTCCGCCTTCGTGACTCAGGTGCCACAAATTGCGGTCACGGCTATGGATTTTCTCGCGACTCGCCGCCACCGGGATACCGTGCTGCTCCGCGTAATCCAGACAGTCTTCACGCGATTTCAGCGACCACTCCCGCCACGGCGCAATCACTTTCAACTCGGGCGCGAGCGCCTGGTAAGTCAATTCAAAGCGGACCTGATCGTTCCCCTTCCCGGTGCAGCCATGCGCCACCGCCGTCGCTCCCTCACGCAGCGCAACTTCGACTTGATGCTTCGCGATCACCGGACGCGCCAGCGAGGTACCCAGCAAATACTTATGTTCGTAGACCGCCCCAGCGCGCAGCGCCGGAAAAACGTATCCCGTCAGGAACTCCTCGCGGAGATCCTCCACGATTACTTTGCTAGCGCCGGTGGCATAAGCCTTTTCAACCACGGCTTCGATGTCATCGCCCTGGCCAACATCGCCGACCATCGCGACAACGTTGTATGAATAATGTTCTTTGAGCCACGGAATAATGATGGAGGTATCAAGTCCTCCGGAGTATGCAAGCACAACTTTTTCAGGCATGAGCACTCCTTGCGGGCAGACGATCGCCGCCGCCCAGCAGTAAATAAATAATTGCTTTCTGAACATGCAGGCGGTTCTCCGCCTGCTCGAAAACTACAGACTGCGGCGAATCAATGACCGCGTCGGTAACTTCCAACCCGCGGTGCGCCGGCAGGCAGTGCATGAACACCGCATGGGGCGCGGCTTCCGCCATGAGTTCCGCATTCACTTGATACGGCGGAAAAACTTGCGCCCGCTTGCCTTCTTCCCGCTCTTGTCCCATGCTCGTCCACGCATCGGTATAAACCGCGTCGGCGCCAGCAACGGCCTCGTGTGGATCGGTCAGCAATTGAATTTCGGCGCCCGTCTCCTCCGCAATCTCGTGCGCAGCAGCAACAATCTGCGGATTAGGCGTATATCCCGCCGGAGTCGCCACGCGGATCGACGATCCCAAACAAGCGCAAGTCAGCAGCAACGAGTGCGCCACATTGTTGCCGTCACCGACGTATGCCAAGCAGTGGTCCTTCACATCTCCGAACCGCTCCAGCAACGTCAGATAATCAGCCAGCGCCTGGCAGGGATGTTCCACATCGCTGAGCGCGTTAATCACCGGAACTCCGGCGTGCTCCGCCATACCCTCAATCGTCTGCTGAGAGTAGGTGCGCAGCACTATCAGGTCCACCCAGCGCTCCAGGTTGTGCGCCACGTCGCTCAATTTTTCGCGGGCATCGAGTCTCTCGTGAGTCTGGTCGACGAACATCGCTGTTCCACCCAGGCTCACCATTCCGGCCTCGAACGTCAGTCGGGTGCGCAGAGACGGCTTCTCGAAGAACATCACCATCTGCCGCCCCGTAAGCGCCCTCCGAAAATCCGCAGGACGCGACTTCATAATTCCAGCAAGATGCAAAACCGCATCCACGCCGGAGGGCCCAAGGTCGCGAGTCGAAACCAGATCGGGACACCAAAAAACCTGCGGGACTCTCTCAGGAGCCGCCGAAACTCTGCTTTGTATGTGACTATTCAACTTTGACTCCTTATTCTGGATCTGCGTACCCGCCGTTTGCGTCTTATATTTGTAACGCGCAGCCGCTGACTGACTCATGAGTGGGTGACCTCCGTGCCGCACGACAGCTTGGTCAGGTAAAACTGCGGCAGCACCTCCGCCTCAGTAGCCGGCAGAATTCTCACCCGCCCCACGCCCTGTTTCAGCGCCTGCCCGCAGGCCTGCAGCTTGGGCAACATGCCGCCGCTGATGATTGAATCGGCCGCCAGTTCGGCAGCCTGCTTCGTACTTAGCCATGGCATCACGCTGCCCGCAGCGTCTTTGACTCCAGCCACATCAGTGAGAAAAATCAGCGTGTTGGCATGGCAAGCCGTGGCGCACGATGCCGCCATTTCATCGGCGTTCACGTTGTAGTACTCGCCGTCGGCGCCCAAAGCCAGAGAAGCCAGCACCGGAATCCCTCCCTGTTGCCACAGAGCCTCAATCCAGCACGGCTCCGCGAAACAAATCTCGCCCACAAACCCCAAATCGCGGCCGTGAACAAACTTCTTCCGTGCGCGGAACGTCATTCCGTCGCCGCCGCAGAATCCGATCGCCGGCATACCCGCTGACTGAATCGCCGCTACCAGCTTCTTATTGATGATCCCGCCCAGCACCATGAGCGCCGTATCCCGCGTCTCCGCGTCGGTGACGCGCAACCCGTCCACAAACTCGCTCTTCTTTCCCATCCGGTCGAGCATCCGGGTCAGCGCGCTGCCGCCGCCGTGAACCACGGCGACGCGGTGCCCATCCTGCGCCAGCTCCGCGATAGACCGAGCACACTTCCGCAGCGTCGGCGCATCCTCGATCGCCGCTCCGCCAATCTTCACCACTATCGTCACTGCAAACCCTCCCGCTCTTCCCACTCGTACATCAGATTCATGTTCTGCACAGCCTGCCCCGCCGCGCCTTTCAGCAGATTGTCCACGCACGAAACCAGCACCAGACGCCGTCCATCCTCCGCTAGGCAAAATCCAAGATCGCAATAGTTCGTGTGCAGCGAAAATTGCAACTGTGGCAGCTTCGGCGTCGCAAACACCCGCACCCAATGTTTGCCGGAATAAAAATCCCGCAGGCAGGATTCCACTTCCGCCGGCTTCATCGCCCGATTCAGGTGCACGTAGATGGTCGACAGAATCCCGCGCGGAATCGGCAGCAAATGTGGCGTGAAGGTCAGCTCTGCGTCGTCCAACCCCAACTGCTCCACCATTTCTCCCAGATGCCGGTGGTTGAACACCGAGTAAGCAGACAGATTGTCCGCCACGGAAATGAAATGAGTGCGCGACGTAGGCGCCTTGCCCGCTCCCGACGCTCCCGACTTCGAATCCGAAATAATTCCACGCTCCCGGTCAATCAATCCGGACTTGAGCAGCGGCGCCAGCGCCAGAATCACTGAAGTCGCGTAGCACCCCGGATTCGCCACCAACTGAGCCGCTACAATGCGGTCACCATTCAACTCGGGCAAGCCATAGACTGCGCTCGCCGTAAGTTCCGCTGCAGTGACCGCGTCCAAATCCTGAAACGAGTAAATGCCCCGATGCTGCGCCTCCTTCAACCGCCACGCCCCACTCAAGTCAATCACGCGCAATCCCTGCGCAATTGCCTCCGGTACCAGAGCCCTCGACGCTTCATGCGGAGTAGCCAGAAAAAGCAACTGCACGCCCTGGCGCTTCAGTTCCGGCCATGAAAGCGTCCGCAGCGGATAGCCTCCGTTCCCGGACAACTCGGGAAACACTTGCGCCAAATCGGTCGCACCATCGTTACCTTCGCGCCGCAGCAGCAGAGGCCTCTCCAGCCGCGGATGACGCTCGAGAATCCGCGTCAGTTCCAGCCCCGAATAGCCGCTCGCTCCAAGCACCGCACTTTTCAGTGTCGCCGGCATCAGCCCAGCATCTCCTCAATCCGCCCTGCAACTTTCTTTGCAGCGTCTTTGTCGGGACACACAATCAGGATCGCGTCGTCCCCAGCAATCGTCCCCACCACTTCCTCCCATTCCTGTTCATCCAGCGCCGCCGCCACCGGCTGCGCACTGCCTGTAATCGTTTTCACCACCAGCAGGTTCTGCGCTGGACGCACGTCCAACACAAACTCCCTAACCAATCGCTGCACCGGAGGCAGCGTCACACTGCCGCCACTTTCCCCTTGAGGTAACGTATAACCAGCCGCCGTCTTGCTCAGATTCAAGTCGTGAATGTCCCGCGACAGCGTCGCCTGCCCCACCTTGAACCCGCGCTTGCGCAGCGCCCGCTGCAATTGTTCCTGATTGGCTACCGGCCCCAACCGCAACGCTTCTAAAACCGCTCGCTGGCGCAACGCTTTATTCATCATGAATATTTATTCATGTTAATGAATAAATATTCTCTATCTTACAGGGCACACCCTCCCTGTCAAGGAAAAACATCGCCGCTTTCTTATTGTCTTGGTAACCCGCCGCCCGGCGGAATCTCGGGCCCAGCCGCGAAGCAAACGCCGTGGAAACCGAAAACCGACTCCCAGCCCCAAATCCTTGCTAGACTACTCGCGGTCGAAAAGCCACCACCAAGTCCGCAGGAGCAGCATGAACGACAAACCCACCCTGATCGCCGAATTAATCGCCGAGTTCCTCGGAACTTTCGTACTGGTGCTCTTCGGCACGGGTATAGTCGCCATGGTGGTCCTGTTTCCCCCGACCACTCCGGGCGCCACAGTACACGGCGGCTACACCAACATCACGCTGGGCTGGGGATTGGCAGTGACCATGGGAATCTACATCTCTGGAAAGATTTCCGGCGGCCATCTCAACCCGGCCGTCACCCTCACCTTGGCCGTCTTCCGCGGTTTTCCCTGGCGCAAGGTTCTGCCATATTCCATCGCACAAACCGCGGGATCGTTCCTCGCCGCCGCCCTGGTCTACCGGAACTACCTGCCGGCCTTCCACCAAGTCGACCCTCAACTGGAAAAAACCGCAGGCGTGTTTACAACGTTCCCCACCTTTCCGGCATTGCTGCAAGCCGGATTCCTCGATCAAGTCATCGGCACAGCTCTGCTCCTGCTCATGATCTTTGCCATCACTGACGAGCTCAATGTCCCTCCCGGAGCCAACCTTGCGCCGCTGATGATCGGCCTCGTGGTCGTAACCATCGGCATGAGCTTCGGCGGCATGCACGGATATCCCATCAATCCCGCGCGTGATTTCGGTCCCCGTCTTTTCACGGCCATGGCAGGATTCAAGAACAATGGCCTCACCGACGGCCCTCGCGTATGGTGGGTGCCAGTCGTCGCTCCACTGCTGGGCGGGCTGGTCGGCGCAGCGGTCTACGATTTCGGCATTCGACGACTCCTGCGCGCGTTTCAGCCATCGTCCTAGGACGACGTCAGGGGCAGATTGCCAGAAAACAGGAGGCCTCTTGCGTTACATTCTCGCTCTCGATCAGGGCACAACCAGTTCGCGGGCCCTCTTGTTTGACGATCACGGAGCGGTCCGCTCCGTCGCCCAGCACGAATTCAAACAGATCTTTCCCCAGCCGGGATGGGTCGAGCACGATCCCGAAGAGATCGCGACATCACAAATCGCCGTTGCCCTGGAAGCTTTAGCCAAAGGCAAAGTACAGTCCAGCGACGTGGCAGCGATCGGCATCACCAACCAGCGCGAGACCACCATCGTCTGGGACCGCACAACCGGCAAGCCCATTCACAACGCCATCGTCTGGCAAGATCGCCGTACCGCCGCGTTTTGCGAGCAACTCAAAGCGCAAGGCCATGAAACTCTGATCCAGCAACACACCGGCCTCTTGATCGACGCCTACTTTTCCGGCAGCAAAATCTCCTGGATTCTCGACAACGTTCCAAACGCCCGCCCGCTCGCCGAAGCAGGCCGCCTCGCATTCGGTACGGTCGATACCTGGCTAGTCTGGAAGCTGACGGGCGGCCAAGTGCACATCACCGACGCCAGTAACGCCTCCCGCACTATGCTTCTCAATCTTCATTCCGGCCAGTGGGATAACGATCTTCTCGATCTCTTCCGAATCCCTGCGTCGTTGTTGCCCGCAGTCCGGCCTTCCAGTGAAGTCTACGGAGAAGTAACGTCTGTCCCCGGCCTCAACGGAATCCCCATCGCAGGAATCGCCGGCGATCAGCAAGCCGCTCTCTTTGGACAAAGATGCACCAGCCCCGGCCTCACCAAGAATACCTACGGCACCGGCTGCTTCATGTTGCAGAGCACCGGCACTCGCGCCGTCGCGTCCACGCATCGCCTGCTCACCACCGTAGCCTGGAAAATCGGCGATACAACCGATTACGCGCTCGAAGGCAGCGTGTTCGTTGGCGGAGCCGTAGTCCAGTGGCTGCGCGACGGCCTAGGAATTCTTCGCACATCTTCGGAGGTGGAGCCTCTGGCCAACTCTGTCCCCAATAATGGCGGAGTCTACTTCGTCCCCGCCTTCGTCGGCCTCGGCGCTCCGCACTGGGATTCCTACGCCCGCGGCGCAATCTTCGGCCTAACGCGCGGCACCAACGCAGGACACATCGCGCGCGCCGCCCTGGAAAGCATCGCGTACCAAGTCGCCGACCTGATGGACGCAGTCCAGACCGACACCAACACTCCGCTCAAAGAGTTGCGCGTAGACGGCGGCGCATCCGCCAACAACACTCTCATGCAATTTCAGGCGGACGTTCTCGGCGTGCCCGTAGTACGTCCCGCAATGACGGAGACCACCGCGCTCGGCGCCGCCTTCCTGGCTGGTCTTGGCGCAGGCCTCTGGAAGGAAGTGCAGGCCATCTCTGACTTGCCGCGCGAAGAACACCGCTTCGAGCCAAGCCTGCCACGCTCTCAAGTGGCCGCTCTGCGGCAGCGCTGGAATGAAGCCATCTCCCGCGCCAAATCCTGGGAGAAAACGTAAAAGAATGAACCCAGCTCTTGAGCTCCAGCTTATTTCGTAAGCTCGCCGATAAAAACCCCAAACGGCTCAATCGACACTATGTCACCTTGCACTCTCGGTTCCCCGGTCGCGAGCAAACTTGTGGCCGAAGCGAAGCCCTTGCCCTTCAACTCAAGTTTCAACCTCTGCTCTGTGCTCGACATATTTAACGCCACCACCACGCCCTGGCTCTTATAAACGCGCAAGTAGGAAAGCACGTTCGCATCACTCTCATTCAGTGCCGTGTAGTTTCCCTCCAGCAGCGCCCGGTTCGTGTGCCGCAGCTTGAGCACCTTCTTATAGAACTCCAGCACTGAATTCGGATCCCTTGATTCATCCGCCACATTGTGCGTCTTGTAAGTCGGCGGCACTGGAAGCCACGGCGTCCCTTTCGAGAAGCCCGCGTTATCGCTGCCGTCCCATTGCATCGGAGTACGCTCTCCGTCCCGGCCTTTCTCGTGCGGCCATCCCGTGCGCCCGATCGGGTCCTTCACGTCCTCCTTGCGCGTTGGCGGCGTAGTTTTCATTCCGATCTCTTCCCCGTAATACATGATCGGAGTTCCGCGCAGTGTGAGATACAGCGCTGCCATCAGCTTCGCGATCTGGTCATTGTGCTCGCCGTCGCCGTAGCGGTCATAAGAGCGCACAATGTCATGGTTACTGATTACAAACGTCGGCCAGCCTGAAGCCGAGTCCACCTCCGCAATCCGCTTGCGGAATTCCACCGGCGACAGCTTGTTGACCATGGCGAAAAGAAAATCCATTGGCAAGTGCAGTTCGTTATTGCCTTCGCCATAATACTGGTTGAGTTCGGCAACGTTCGCCGTCCAGGTCTCGCCAATCAACACTGCATTGCTTTCATCCGCTACCTTGCGCAATCCACGCAAAACGTCATGCACTTCAGGCAATTTTGTATTGTTCTTGTTGTCCTCGATCGGATCCCCATAAGCGTTCGTGCCCGGCCGTTGAATTGGATTGTCCCGCAGCTTCGGGTCTTCAAACAGCGTATCCACCGCATCCAGCCGGAATCCCGCCACGCCGCGCCTGCACCACCAGCGCATCACGTCGAACATCGCGTCCTTAACTGCCGGATTGCGCCAGTTCAAATCCGGCTGCTCCGCATAGAAAAAATGGTAGTAGTACTGATTCGTCGTCGGATCGAACTTCCACGCCGATCCTCCAAATAGTGAGACCCAGTTGTTCGGAGGTTGCCCCGGCCCTTTTCCATCGCGCCACACATACCAGTCACGGTGTGCGGCGTTACGCGATGACTTCGAATCCAGAAACCACTTGTGCTGGTCCGACGTGTGATTGACGACAAAGTCGAGAATGATGCGGATCCCCCGCTTCCTAGCCTCGCTGACCAACTCATCGAAGTCCGCCAGCGTTCCATACATGGGATCGATGTTCTCGTAATCGGCAACGTCGTAGCCAAAGTCCACTTGCGGCGATGGATAGCAGGGCGTGATCCAGATCGCATCCACTCCCAGATTTTTAAGGTAGTCGAGCTTCGACGTAATCCCCTTCAGATCGCCGATGCCGTCGCCGTCGCTGTCCGCGAAGCTCCGCGGATAGATCTCATAGAACACCGCATGCTGCCACCAGGCATGACCCTCCGCATCCACGGCCTGAGAGGATGCCTGAGCGCCCGCAATCGGCACAGCCAGGCCAGCGCCAACCAAACCTGCAGCCAAGCAAGTCCTGATTTTCTTCATGCCTGAATTTCCCGTCGCGTCCTCAACACCGGAGCTTGCAAACTCAACGCTCACTGTATACAAGAATTAGGCGCGAATTCCAGCACGATCAGAACCGCCACTTGTCCCGATGACGAATGCAAAGCTCACGATCGTAGGCTTGGGCGAATTGCTCTGGGATCTCCTCCCCTCAGGCAAGCAACTCGGCGGAGCCCCAGCCAACTTTGCCTACATCACAAATTTGCTCGGAGATACAGGAATTCCAGCCAGCCGCGTCGGCCGTGACTCTCTCGGAAACGAAGCCCTCAAAAAGTTAGCCCAACTCGGATTAAGCAACACCTTCGTTCAGCGCGATCCCACCCATCCAACTGGAACTGTGAAGGTCGAAATCGACTCCAGCGGCCAGCCCCGCTTCGATATCTCAGAACCGGTCGCCTGGGACTTTCTGGAGTGGATCCCATCCTGGCAGCTGCTAGCCAGGGAAGCCGACGCAGTCTGCTTCGGATCGTTGGCCCAACGCTCCGCGCAAAGCCGGTCAACGATCCGCAGCTTCTTGCAAGCCACGCGCCCTGAGGCAGTCCGCATTTTCGACGTCAACCTCCGCCAAAATTTCTACTCCGCACAAATCCTCGCGGAATCGGTGAAGCTCGCAACCATCGTCAAACTGAATCACGAAGAACTTCCCCGGATCATGCATTTGCTCAAACACGAGGACAGCGGCGAGAAAGAATCGGCCCGGCGACTATTGTCTTCTCATGATCTCCAGCTGGTCTGCGTCACCCGCGGCAGTAGCGGCAGCTTCCTCATCTCCCCTGACGAACGCAATGAACATCCCGGTTTCAAAGTGAAGGTAGCCGATACCGTCGGCGCCGGCGACGCCTTTACCGCGACCCTGGTCCACGGATATCTTCGCGGATCATCACTCGCGCAAATCAACGAAACCGCCAACCGCGTCGGCACCTGGGTCGCTAGCCAGTCCGGGGCCACACCCGATCCGGGGCCTGAGGGCCTGGCACACACCTTGGCTGGGATTGGGTAGAACGTTCGGCAACGATTCCGCTATTTCGAGATCCCCGGCAAAGGTCGCAGCTGTTCGCTTTCCAACCTCTCCTCGATGTCCTTCGGCAAGCCATGCAGCAATTCCAGAAACGCCGCGTTCGTCCACCCGAACCCAACAACGTTCATCTGATACCCAAGGTCTACATGGGCTTCGGAAGATCGCGTGACCACGTTGTATTTTTCCCGGAGATTCCCGTCACGCCGGAAGTTCTCGGCCACCATCGACAGGAACTCGTACGAGATTCTGTCTGCATCGGCATTGAAGCCATATCGGCGCAGTCCGTCGACGGCCAGCATCTCGACATTCCCCCAGCCGTACGGCAGATCCCATTGGGCTCCCGTGTCCTCCGTACTCATCGCCAAGCCACCCGGTTTTTCGAAAGCCGGCAAATTCTTTACCACGGCCTTCGCCTGTTCCAGTGTGGCCAGTCCCGCCCACAGGGGATAGAAAGTTGTTGCGTACCGGTACGCTGACCTTTGCCCTGTTTGCAAATTGAAATCAAGAAACATTCCCGCCTTCTCGTCCCACAAATAGCGCACGATCCGCTTCTTGCGCTCTTCGGCTCGTCTGCCCCACTCTTCGGACTCTGCCCTATGACCCAACCATCGACTGATCTGCTCCAAATCTTTCTCGGTCTTGTACAGCAAACTATTCAGGCACACCGGAGCATAGTGATGCGTAGCCGCGCCAAACGGCCCAAAGCGGAAACTAACGTCGAATCCCGATTCCCGCATCGACCGGTCGCCCTTGTAGTAATCCAAACTCAGATAAAAATTCTGCTGCTTCTCGCACCCGGGATGTGGCATCGTCAACGAAACGTCACACACCTGCAGCGTATAGGGATACCCGGCAACCGCCGGCCCAAATCCCATATGAGTCTCCACGATATAGTGGTCCGCTCCCTCCGGATGAAAGAAGAAATAAGCAGCAACCTTCCGGTAAAACCCAGTTTCATCCTGCAGAGCTTCTGGCGGCGGCCCCTCCCCGAAGTCGTAGTAACGAGACAAGCCCGTGTCGCCCGCTAGGTGGGGATCGCGATTCCACATCTCGTAATCTCGTTCGACGTCAGCGTAGGCCTTCATCAGCCACGCGGGATCCGCGCGCCCTGATTTCTGCAGCGTGTCGTAAACCTCGACAAACATCGAACTCAGAAAAGGCGGCTGCGAGCGAGTCAGGTAGTAGGTGCGGTTGGCGTTCAGCATCGCTCCGTAGTGCTCAATCTCAAAAAAGAAATTGTCCACCATGCCCCGCGCCAACTGCACGCGCCCGGCCCGCAACAACCCGCGCACAATAAAGTAGCTATCCCAGCCATACATCTCGTTGAAGCGGCCTCCCGGAACCACATACTTGTTTTCCAGATAGAGGAGGCCGTGAGGTTGGATCTTGCTAGTGTCGATTTCGCCGAGATGATGGATCGCCGTCGGCAAATGCTCGACCCGCACACCGCATTCACTGGAGATTTTCTCCACGGCCGCAGGCTCAGCCATACCCGCCGGCAAGTACAGCACGGGCGCCACTTTCATCTTGGGATCGACCACGCTCTGGCAATCTGTCATCGAACGCGTAAGCGTATCCCAACCTGTCGAAATGTAATCGAGGATTGGCCTGAGTCCTTGCGGCTCGTGAGAACTCGATTGCCCGGCGACGTCCGTCTGTCCGAGGACGCCAAACGCGAGCGCAGCCAGCAACGCGCAGCGCGTTGCGGACGGCGCAGAACGCTGAAAGCTATTCAAGACGCGCATCGGGGCTGGAGAAGAAGGAGTGTCCCCCATCACTGCAATTTTAGTTTATTCTGTCTAGTTTGGCGTTCACCGCTTGGGGGCCCCTTGATCAGATCGAATGCATTCGTTCGTTTGTTTGTCTGCGTTTCACTTTTCTTCTTTATCGGTTTCACCACCGCACAGCAAGTTCCCGAAAACACTTATCAGGATCTCCGCTGGCGCATGATCGGCCCCTTTCGCGGAGGCCGCACCCGCGCCGCCGCCGGCGTCCCCAGCCAGCCGAATGTCTTCTACATGGCGCAGGTCAACGGCGGAGTCTGGAAGTCCGACGACTACGGCCGCATCTGGGCCCCCATCTTCGACCATGAGTCCACACAATCAATCGGCTCCATCGCCGTAGCTCCCTCCAATCCCAACATCATTTATGTCGGCAGTGGCGAAGGCCTGCATCGCCCCGATCTCTCAGTCGGCAACGGAATCTATAAATCCACCGACGCCGGAAAAACCTGGACTCATCTCGGCCTGCGCGATGGCCTGCAAATTCCCGCGCTCGCCATCGACCCACGCGATCCCAATAAAATCTTCGCCGCCGTGCTCGGTCATCCCTATGGCCCCAACGAAGAGCGCGGCGTCTTCCGCTCCACCGATGGCGGCCAGACCTGGCAAAAAGTAATCTATAAAGACGAGAACACCGGAGCCTCCGAGGTAGAGATCGATCCCTCCAATCCCGACATAATTTACGCTTCCATGTGGGAAGCCCGCGAGGGCCCGTGGGAAGACGGCAATATGGTTAACGGAACCGGCGGCGGATTGTTCAAGTCCACCGACGGCGGCAACACCTGGCGCCCTCTCACCAACGGCCTGCCAAAAGATCTTTCGCAGATCAACATCGCCATCGCTCCCAGCGATCCCCACCGCATCTACGCAACCATGGCCATCGCCTCCGGCCCGCTCGCGTTTTACCGTTCCGACGACGCCGGAGAAAGCTGGTCCAAGGTAACCGATGATCCCCGTCCCTCCGGCCGCATCGGTGGCGGCGACCTGGCCGTCCCTCGAGTGGACTCGAAGAATCCAGACATCGTCTATTGCGCCAGCACGGTTACCATGAAATCGACCGACGGCGGCAAGACCTGGTCTGGATTTCGCGGCGCGCCCGGCGGCGACGACTACCAGAATCTCTGGATCAATCCCAACGATCCCAACACCATTCTTCTTGTCAGCGACCAGGGCGCGCTCGTAACCGTCAACGGCGGAGCCAGTTGGAGTTCCTGGTACAACCAGCCCACTGCCCAGATTTATCACGTCGCCGTAACTCCCACCTTCCCCTATAAAGTCTGCGGAGGCCAGCAGGAAAGCGGTTCCGTCTGCATCTCCAGCCGCGGCAACGACGGCGCTATCACTTTCCGCGAGTGGCATCCCGTCGGCGTCATCGAATACGGCTACGTCGCGCCTGATCCCCTCGACCCTGACGTCATCTACGGCGGCGGCAGAACTGAAGTCTCAAAGTTTCACTGGTCCACTGGCCAGGTGCAGAACATCACCCCCATCCCGCTGCGCAGCTCCAAGTTCCGCGCCGACCGCAGCGAGCCCACAATGTTCTCGCCCATCGATCCCCACACTCTTTATTACGCCAGCAACGTGCTCTTCAAGACCACAGACGGCGGAAATTCCTGGCAGACCATCAGCTCTGATCTCACTCGCGAGAATCCCGGAATCCCAGCCAGCGTGGGCACTCTAATTCCAAAAGGAGCAGACAAGCAGCACGGAGTAATCTACTCTCTCGCCCCATCATTCAAGAACATCAACACACTCTGGGCTGGAACCGACGACGGCCTGATCTGGCAAACACGCGACGGCGGCAAGAAATGGAACGACATCACTCCCAAAGAACTCACGCCCTGGAGTAAGGTCACGCAAATCGCCGCGTCGCACTTCGATGACGACTCCGCCTATGCCTCCGTGAGCCGCTTCCGCATCAACGACCTGCAACCTTACATCTACCGCACTCACGACGGCGGCAAAACCTGGAAGCTGATCACCACCGGCCTTCCCGCCTTCGGCCCCGTAGACACAGTACGCGAAGATCACGTTCGCAAAGGCCTGCTCTTCGCCGGCACGGAGAATTCAGTCTGGGTCTCCTTCGACGACGGCGACCACTGGCAGCCCCTCCAACTGAATCTGCCGCACACTTCCATGCGCGACCTTTGGATTCACGACAACGACCTCATCGTAGCCACCCACGGCCGTGGGTTCTGGATTCTCGATGACATCGCCCCGCTGCGCGAAGCAGCCGATCTGGCGGCCGCCGCCGCCCATCTCTTCACTCCCGCCCCAGCCTATCGCGTTCAACGCGACACCAACACTGACACCCCGCTTCCCCCCGATGAGCCCGCTGCCGCCAATCCGCCCGATGGCGCAATCGTCGACTACTATCTCGCGCACTCCGTTTCCACTGCTGTCACTCTCGAAATCCTCGACGCTCGCGGCAAACTTGTTCACAAGTTTTCCAGCGCCGACAAGCCCGAAGCCACCGAAGCGGAACTGAAAAAGCAACTCATCCCTCTTTACTGGCTGCGTCCGTTTCATACTCTGTCGACCGAGTCTGGCATGCACCGCTGGGTGTGGGATCTTCACTATTCCGCGCCTGATTCCCCACGCCACGAATATCCCATCGCCGCCATCCCCGCCGACACACCCCGTTACCCGCTCGGCCCCACAGCCTTGCCCGGTTCCTATACCGCGCGCCTCACTGCTAACGGAAAAAGTTATACCGCTCCGTTCATGGTGAAGATGGATCCCCGCGGAACCATCGCGTCAGCCGGCCTCGAGAAGAAATTCCAGCTGGAGGTCCGCCTGGCGTCGCTCTTGACCCAGACTTCCGGCGCTCTGCTTCAGGCGGGGTCGATGCGTGAGCCGTTGCAAAAACTGACCCAGCAAGCTACCGGCCCAACCCTCGACGCAATTCAGGCCTTCCAAAACAAACTCGCAGCAATTCTCGGCGCGTCAGCCGGTTCCGCTGCACCTGCCCCTGACGCAGTCACCCTCGCGCGAGTCAACGGCCAGTTCGGCGTGTTGTATGGCCAAGTCTGGCAGGTCGATGCCGAACCAACCGTGGCCCAGATAGAAGGCAGCGTGGCCGCCGAACACGACGCTTCGGATGCAATGCAACGTTGGAATACCTTGATGACCTCGGACCTGCCCGCGCTCAATGGCGCGCTCCGCTCCGCGAAACTGCCGGAAATAAAAATCGAATCGGATCCCCACAAAGAAGAAACACTGATGGATGAAGAATAGCGTGTAGCGCTGGGGCGCCGGAAGTGCCGGGTACAAGCTTCTTACCCACTGTGGAACTGTCCACACTACAGGCTCTATAACCCTTCCACCCCATTCTGCAACTCCCGCGCGATCTGCCCCGGATCGCTCCCCGCCGCAAACCGAATCGGCCGCCCCACCCGCACACAAATCCTCCCCGGAGCGGCAAACCTCCTGCCCGCATGCTTCACTTCAAACAATCCCTCAATCCGCATTGGCAGCACAGGAATCCCAAGATTATTCGCCAGCAACCCAATTCCCGCGCGAAACGGATTCATCTTCCCATCCACCGTATATCGTCCTTCTGGAAACACCAGCACGCTATACCCGCGGTCCACCGCTTCCCCGGCATAAGCGAAACTCTGCCGGAACCCAGCCTCGCGCGGTAGAGGAAACAAATTCAGTAACGAAACCCCAATCACCCACTTCACGCGATCGTAAATTCCACCAAAGAATCCTCTGCCGGCTGCGGGAGTGTGCAATGCCTCTAACGCTTCTCCCCGAGTAGCGATCGCGATCCGACTCCGCAACCGCGCCGGCAGAGCCGCCTGCACAAACGCAAAGTCCACGTCCGAAATATGATTACAGACCACCAGCAGCGGCCCGCTCCACCCTCGCAAATTCTCCCGCCCTTCAATCCGCGGCCAGCCCAGCAAAATCATCGCCGGCCTCATCAACGAATAATGCGCCAGCCACCGCACCCAAGGAACCGGCCACCGCAACACCCATCGCGGATAGTGATACTCCACGCGCGCCCGCGACTCCCCACTCAACATCCGCTCCACATCGCCAACGGTCCGCGCCGCGCTGAAACGCGTCTCGCTCAGATCCACCTGATATCGGTCCTCCAACGCGCTGATCAGTTCCATGCGGTCCAGCGAACTCAGTCCAAGGTCTGCATCCAGCGCGCCTTCACCCTTTATCCCCGCGAACCTCCGCCCCGTGATGCGGTCAATCAATTCCGTGACCGGACTTTCCCCCGCAACATCTCTCTCTCCGGTCCCCAAAATTTGTCGAGCAGCGAATTCTGCAATCACCTTCCGCCGCGGCTTCTGCGTATTCGTCCGCGGAAAGTCTTGCTCTGGCCACTCCACCCACATCCGCATGCGCTGAAACTCCGCCAGCCCTTGGTTCGCCCGCTCCACCACTCCCGCCACGCGAGCACCAGCGGGCAAAATTACAACCGCACAAGGCTCCGCATTCCCTCCCCGCTCAATCCCCACGACAACACAATCCCGAACCTCCGGCTGCCGCCGCAACGCCGCTTCCAAATCCTCCGGATAAATATTCAGCCCCGCCGGAGTCACAATCACTTCCTTCTTCCGCCCCTTGAAATAAAGGTTCCCAGCCTCATCCAGCGCGCCCACGTCTCCGGTACGGTACCAACCGTCTTTATCCGTAACCTCGCCCCCTCCATCCCAATACCCCGCCGCCACTCCGCCCCCGCGAATCAAGATCTCTCCATCCTCAGCCAGCTTTACTTCCCGCCCCGGCAGCACTTTCCCAATCGACCCTTTCCCCAACTTAAACGGATGATTGACGCTGATCAGCGAAGTAGTCTCCGTCAGCCCATATCCCTGGATCGCGGCATAGCCCAGCCGCCCCCAGAATTCTTCCGTTTCCGCATCCAGCGCCGCCCCGCCGCAAATGAACGCTAAAAACTTCCATCCAAACTGCCGCCGGATCGAGCGAAAAATCCACCACCGCCGCAGAAAGTGTTTCCCCTCCGACAAGCGGAACCGTCGCCGAAGATCCTCGATCTTCCCGCCATCTTCGATATCGCGCTCAATCTTCTGCTTCAAAGACTGCAAAACTCGCGGCACGCTCACCAAAACGGAAACCCGCTCCCGCCGGATCGTGCTAACAATCTCCGAAGGCTTCAACTCCTCCTGAAAAATCACCGTCCCGCCCAGCAGCGGAGGCAGAAACATCCCCAGAAATTGCCCGAACACATGGCTAAGCGGCAGCAAATTCAAAAACCGCACCGGATGCACCCACCGCTCATACTTCAAATACGCGCGAATCTCCCGCTCCAGCGGAGCAACGTTAGCCAAAACATTCCCATGAGTAATCACCACACCCCGAGGCTCAGCAGTAGTCCCCGAAGTAAAAACAATCTGCAAAATGTCATCTCGCCCAACGGCCGCAAACGAGGGAGCAGGGGTGCCCCATTTCTCGCGTCCTTTGCGAGAAGTGGGGATTTTGATCTCCTCCAGGATGACGATAGGAGTCTTAGCAACACCCTCCGCCGCATGCCTCCGCGAACAAACCCAAAGCTTCGCCCCAACCTGCTCCGCAACCCTCCCAGCGAACTCCCCCGAAGCCCCATCATCCATCGGAACCACAACCACCCCGCGCAAAGCGCATCCAAAAAACGCTGCAACCCACTCCGCGCAATTCTCCCCCCAAAGCATCACCCGCTCGCCCTTGCCAAGCCCCCGCGCCTCCAAATCCCCGGCGAACCCAACCGCCATCTCCAAACCCTGCCCATAAGTGAACCACTCCATCCGGTACCCACACCGCTGCCCATAGGCGCGCTCATCGCCGTGCGCCCGAAAGTTCACCAGAAAAAACTCAGCCAAAGATTCAGCCATGGAATGAAGATGGAGGCGCTCGCCTCTAGGCAAGTTTAGTAGCAGAAGGGAACAATCGCACACCCGCTGGACAGTTTCCTACACGCCACCTCACAACGGACCCAGTAGGTTGCTCCTAAGACAGGCGGCGTAATCGCCCAGTTGCGCCATTTTGTGGAAACTCAGCTCGGTTAGGCGTAGAGTCCTGCTGATAGGAACAAAGCCGTCATGTTCACCTCCGGCTGGTCATCAGCGAGATTGCGCAATTTGTCGCTTGGTGCCGCGCTTTTCATCCTACTCATGCTGACTGTGCCGCATTTCATGGCGACGACTAGCGGCGCGTACAAGCTGGCCGTAGAAACGGCACATCAGACACCACACTTCACGGAGGCACTGGGGACGCCGGTTACAGAGGCTTGGTTCTCCGAAGGTAAAGAGCAGTGGGGGAATCCAGCAACAGCCGAAATGCTGATTCCTGTGCGGGGCCGAATGCGGAGTGGAAACCTGCGAGCACGGGCCGTCAAAAATGGTGGACGCTGGCGATTAACGGAGCTAACCTTGGAACTCACGCAGCCGAACGAACGCATCGACCTCTTGGCAAAGACGCCCATCTGATTCAATAACCATGTGACCTTGCATTTATGAAATGACCGACGATCCTCGGGAGCCTCACTCCCGCCCCACCCCCAACGCATCCGCAACCCGATTAATATAGTTAAACCAGGATGCAATCAAAGTAATCTGCAATATCCCACGATCATCAAACCCAACACCACGTAGCCTCTCAATATCGCCCTCCGAACAGCGAGTAGCGTCCCGAGTCAGCTTCACCACATAGTCCACCATCACCCGCTCCTGCGCCGTAATCGGAGCAGTCGTGTAATCCTTCTCCAGCGCCTCTACCAGCTCTTTATCCAAAGTCACCCGACGCAGAAACTCTGCGTGCGACTCGATTCAATACACGCACCGGTTCGTCACCGAGACCATCGTGGTAATCATTTCGTGCTGCCGCCGGCTCAGCGGCAGCTCCGGAGACATCAGCGCCCCAAACGTAGCAAACGAGTGATACAGCGCCTCCGGAATCAGCGTGTGCGACCCCACAATCGTCGACCCGCCCGACTCATCCGGATGCACCGGCTCAAAATACTCCTTGGGATACATCCCCTTCTGCCCCTCGACGGCCTGCCGGAGCTTCTCATCGGCCTCCGCCATCGGTATGGTGCGAATCCAAGTCATAGATGTGAGCGTCCTTTATTCAGAGTTTTCTTTACGATTTCGCAAGAAAGAGTACACGGTAGGCGGCGCATTCCGACATAAAGAATTTGTACTAGCCCTGGGTCACCGCCTCATCCAATGCGTACGCGGACGGCACCCCTATATGCAAATTCTTTCACACTGTCGCTAGTAACAAAGTTGGAATAGACTATGCTACGTTCCTGAAGAGCAACTCCCCCGCCAGAAACAGATCGCCCGTCCAGAATCGCACGAGGAGGATACCCATGTCCCAGCTCAATCGCTTTTTTTCCTCGGTTTTCAGCATTCCCCGCCTGTCGAGCTTCGCCGCGCTGTCATTAGCGCTCACCGTTCTTTCATGCCTGTTCGCGAGTCCACAGGCGCAAGCGCAAACCCTCACCGTGCTCCACTCGTTCTTAGGTGGGGAGGGAGAGTTTCCCACATTTGGATTGGTTCGCGATTCGGCCGGCAACCTCTATGGCACATCGGTATACGGCGGCATTTTCGGGAACTGTGACAACGAAGTCGGCGGCGGGACGGTCTATAAAGTAGACCCGAGCGGAAATACCACCTCCCTGCACGATTTTAACAACGGCACTGATGGGTGCAATCCGTCGAGCACACTGGCTATCGATAGCGCGGGTAACCTCTACGGCACTTCCTACCCCACGGTGTTCAAGATCGATTCGGCCGGCAATTTTACTATGCTCTTCTTTTTCTCGAACCCGGCGGACGGGAGCACGCCCGCGGGGACTCTGTTCAGGGACTCGCAGGGGAATCTTTACGGTACGACTGCCGGGGGCGGAAATGACGGCTGCCAAAGCTTCGGCTGCGGCACCGTGTTCAAGCTGGACGCCAGTGGCAATGAGACGGTGCTTTATGCATTCACTGGCGGAGCGGACGGCGCTGCTCCCGTAGCGGGCGTAATTCGGGATGCAGCGGGCAATTTCTACGGTACTACAGTCAATGGTGGCAACTACGCCTGCCAGTACGGCTGCGGGGTAGTGTTCAAAATTGATACGACTGGCAAGCAGACCACACTGTATACATTCACGGGCGGGGCGGACGGCCAATGGCCTGCCACACCATTGGTCCGCGACTCCGCGGGAAATCTCTACGGGGTTACTGAGTCTGGCGGCGATCTCAATTGCGGCAAGCCCCACGTCGGCTGCGGCACCGTGTATAAGGTGACGCCGGCCGGCAACAAGAGCATCCTGTACGCATTCAAGGCAGGAAGCGATGGGAGCCATCCTACTGGCGGTTTGGCTCGCGACTCCGCGGGCAACCTCTATGGCACGACAGCCTATGGCGGCGATGCGCACAACGATGGGATTGTTTTCAAGCTTGGCAACTTCGGCCACGAGAGAGTTCTGCACCGCTTCAACAACATTGAGGGATCGCAACCATGGGGGGGCGTAATACTGGATGCGGAAGGTAATCTCTACGGTACGACCCAGTATGGTGGCAGCCTCGGCCAGGGCATCGTGTTCAAACTGGCGCCGTGACACGACGGACTTTCTCGCGTCTGCTGTGATTTTCTAGTGTCTGCTCTAAGGTGAGAGTACGGTCCGGCGAATTCGTTGTGGGTTCAAGAGCTAAAGACTGATTCTTGCAGAGCGGTTGCGGCGCGGCGAAAGGCCGCTCCCCTTTGAACCGTCCTGTGATTCCCTAAGTAACCCTTTCGTACACTCCCTTTCGGTAACCCTTGGTAACCATGCGATTCACCCCTCCCAGCCGTACAATTGCCCTTGTCCGACCGGCCATCTCCGAATAGGAGTTTGGCCACGTGACCTTCCCGGGACAACATGTCCCAGGAGCGTCATCACGTTCAAGTTGTAGAAGTAAGGTTGTAGAAGTTTCTCAGTCAGACCAGGTTCCGGAGTTCGTACTCTTATGGCGTTCGGTTTCGGCTTCAACAAACAAAAAGTCCTCAGCGCTGCGGAGAAGTATGTCCAGCAGGGCAAGATGCAAAACGCCATCTCGGAGTACGAAAAGATCCTCAAAGCCGACCCCAAGGACCTCACGGTCACCAACACCGTCGGCGATCTCTACTCCCGCCTCGGTGAAGTCGACAAAGCCACCGAGTGCTTCAAGTCTGTCGGCGATGCCTATGCCACGCAGGGTTTCACGGTCAAGGCCATCGCCATGTACAAGAAAATCAGCAAGCTCAAGCCTTCCCTCGAGAGCGTGCTGAAGCTGGCCGAACTCTACACCCAGCAGGGACTCTTCAACGATGCCCGTGCCCAGTACTTGCAGGTCGCCGAGGAATTCCTGAAATCCGGCGAACTGGAAAACGCCGTCCGCATCTTCCAGAAAATTCTGGAAATGGATCCGGAAAACACCGCCATGCGCATCCGCCTGGCGGAAGTCTACGTCCGCCTGGGCAAGAAAAACGATGCCTGGCAGATTTTCTCCGCCGCCGCCGAAACCCTTCGTTCCAAAGGCAATCTGCCCGGCGCGGAAGAAGTTCTGCACCGCATGCTCACCCTCGACCCCGGCAACAGCTACGCGCTGCTCATGCAGGGCCGCAACCTGCTCGAGGCCGGTGACGCCGAAGCCGCCATCGACTCCTTGCGCAAAGTCCCCGACCTCGATTCCAATCCCGAGGGCCTCCGCGATCTGCTCAAGGCTTATCTCAAAACGGGCCACCTGTCAGACGCCGGCACTTTAGCCAGCAAGCTCCTCACTGTCCACAACGATCTCGCGTCCATCTCCACTTTCGCCGACGCCCTCATGCAGGCCGGCCATTACGAAAACGCGCTCCAGGTATATGACCAGCATTCCGACCGCCTGCTCGCCGAGGATTCCGACAAGGTTCTAAAGAACCTGCACTCCGTTATCGGGCACGTGCGTGACAATCCCGCCTCGCTCGAGAAACTTCTCGATCTCTTCCAGAAAGCCGGAGAGTCCACTCACATCACCGAAGTCATCGAACTGCTGGCGCACGCCTCGGTGCAGTCCGGTGACCTTGCCCGCGCCCGCGATCTCTATCAACGCCTCGCCACCATGGAGCCGGGCAATCCCCTGCACATGAACAATTACCAGCAGGTGGTCAGCCAGATCGGCGGCGGTTCCGGCGCCAGTCTCATCACCGCGGAAGAAGCCGCCGTAATCGTCGACGAACTCGAAGCCACTGCTCCCTCCATCCATCAGCACTATTCTGATGCCGTCGCTCTCGCCGTTCGCTCCGCGCTTACCGATGCCGAACTTTTCATTTCCTACAACATGCCTGCCAAGGCTCTGGGCCCGCTTACGGCCGCCCTGCCTCAGGCGCCCACCGATCTTCGCCTGAACCAGCGTCTGGCCGCTCTCCACACTCGCGCCGCGCGCTTCGCCGAAGCCGGCGTCTGCTGCCGCACTTTGCAGAACATCTACCACGAAGCGGGATATCCCGATGAAGCCACGCGTTACGGCGAACTAGCCGACCGCTACGAAGATCGCTCCACGCTTCCTGCTCTCGCGACTTCCGCCATCGCGCACACTGCTTTCCCCGCAGAAGCAACTGCAACGCCGATTCCGGTCGCGCCCGCCACTCCCTGGCCCGCCGCTCCGCCCCAGGCCACCGAAGAAACCGAATTCGCCATCGTCAAGGATCCCGAGGCCGATCAAGTCGGCGCCCAGGACAATACTCAGGACAACGCTCAGCACGCTCTGCAGGATAACGACAACGACCAGGCCTCACCCGCCGCCGAGTCCCAGTCTCCCGCCGAGATCGATCTCTCCTCCGAGTGGGATGACTCCATCACCATCGAACTCGACACTCCGCCTGCCCAGTCCGCGGAAACCGAACTCACCGAGGCCGTCGGCGAACATGAATTGCCCGCTGCCCAGCCCGTCCAGGCAAAGCATGCCGGAGAAAAAGCCGACCCCGAGAAGATCAACGAAACTGTCGAGGAAATCCGCTTCTACCTTGAGCACGGCATGCCCGAGCAGGCCGCGACCGCTTTCGAAAAACTCCAAACCTTTACTCGCGACGAAACTATCCTGTCGGCCCTTGAACGTGAAATCCAGGCAGCCTCGCAGCACACCGAAGCAGCCGAATCAATCACATCAGTCGAAAACATCTCTGAATTCGCCGACGAACCTGCTGCGGAATTCACCGTCGACGAAGTTCCAGCCGTAGTCGAAGCAGCTCCCGAACCACAAGCCCCAGTCGCGGAAATTGAAGCTGCAGAAATTGAAGCTCCGCCGGCCCAGCACATTGAACCTGCCGCAACCCAGCCCGCGCCCGGCGTCCTCCAGGAGTTCGTCACCGACCTTGAGTCTTCCCTCGGCGACAGTTTCCTTCCCGGCACGATCGCGCACGAAGCCAAGCCTGCCGTCGAGCACGCGTCAGCGCAAGCACCTCAGCACGCCAAGCCCGAACTCGAGCCTATCGGCAACGCCGCACCTACGACTTTCGGCATTCCACAAGCCGAGCCCATGGGCGAGTTTGTAGCCGATCTCGAAGCTTCCCTCGGTGACGATTTCCTTCAGGGCGCACCTGTAGCCGAACCCGAATCCGTGCTCCAACCCGCAACTCCGGCTCAGCATTGGCCCACGGCCACGCCCGCGCAACCGGTCAGCGCCCCCGCGGCCAGCGCCGCCGCTGCTGCGTCTTCCGGCGCTCCAACAATTTCACAGCAAGCCCCAGCTCTCGCGCAGCCCGCCGCGCCCAAGCCGCCAATCTCTCCCATCATTCCCAGCGCACCCGCCGCTGCCAAGTCTTCCCCCTTCGGCGAAGACGCAGGCGTCGATCTCGCGGAAATGTTCGGCGAACTCAAACACGATCTCGAAGTCGGCGCTTCCACCACCGAAGAGGATCCCGAAACCCACTACAACCTCGGCATCGCCTTCCGTGAAATGGGATTGCTCGACGAAGCCATCGGCGAACTGCAAAAAACCTGCCAGGCTGTCGATCGCGGACATCCCTTCCCCCAAGTCATGCAGACCTACACCTGGCTCGCCCAGTGCTTCCTCGACAAAGGCGTCCCCCAGGCCGCAATTCGCTGGTATGACAAAGCCCTCAGCGCTCCCGGCATCGACGAAGAAACCCGCACCGCTCTCCACTATGAAATAGCCGCCGCCTACGAAACCGCCGGCGACAAACCCTCCGCTCTAAAGCACTTCATGGAGGTCTACGGCCGCAATATCGATTATCGCGACGTAGCCGAGCGGATCAAGCCCCTGAAGTCGTAGAATAGCCCGATGGGTTTTATCCATAATTCATTTCTAATGTGTCATCCCGGGCGCGCTTATCGTGCCGGACGCGCTCGTCATCCAGGATGCGCTTGTCATCCCGAGCAAAGCGAGGGACCTTGGTTTTTGCCTGCGCCATCCACGCAGCAGCGGAGCGTTCAGTGACCCCCGATCCCAATGTTCCCGTCGAGAACGGGCCCGCCGCGCCCGCCCCCGCGGAAGCCACGACGGTGCTCCTCGAACCGCCGCCCGCCCCCGCGCCCCAGCCCCAAACGGCCGTACAACTCTGGCTGCATCGCAGCTCAATTTTCCTTTTCGTCCTGATCAGCGCCGTAGCCGGCGTCCTCCTCGTAATCCTCCCCTGGACCCCCGAGTGGACCGACAACTATCTTCTGCTTTCCTTCCCCGCACTTCGCACCTTCATGACCACCGGCTTCGTCCGCGGCCTGTGCAGCGGCCTCGGATTACTCGACATCTGGATCGGCTTCTGGGAAGCCCTCCACTACCACGAACACCAATAACGCCGTGATTGAAAACGTGACTTTCTAACATGACCGACAAACTCAATCCCGCCCCTCTCGCCTACAAGAACGAACCTTTCCTCAGCAGCCCCGACGGACGCATTCTCCGCATCCTCGCCGAATATCAGGAGCCGCTGGCCCGCTTTCGCCGCGAGCAGATCCAGGACACCGTCGTCTTCTTCGGCTCTGCCCGCTTCCAGGGAGGCGCAGCCGCCAAAAAGAATCTCACCGCAGTCGAAAAAAATAGCGCCAAAGCCCCCGCCGCACAACAGCAGGAGAATCTCAAAAGCGCCCTCGCCGCCGTCGACATGGCCCGCTACTACGAAGACGCCCGCCGCCTCGCCCACCTGCTTACCGAGTGGTCCATCCAAATCCCCGCCCGCCGCCGCCGTTTCGTAGTCACCACCGGCGGTGGCCCCGGCATCATGGAAGCCGCCAACCTCGGAGCCCACGAAGCCGGAGGCAAAACCATCGGCCTCAACATCAACCTCCCGTTCGAGCAATATCCCAATCCCTACATCACCCCAGCGCTCAATTTCGAGTTCCACTATTTCTTCATGCGCAAATTCTGGTTCGCCTACCTGGCCAAAGCTCTCGTGATTTTTCCCGGAGGCTTCGGCACCATCGACGAACTCTTCGAAATCCTGACCCTCGCCCAGACCGACAAACTAGCCAAAAAAATTCTAGTAGTAATCTACGGCAGCGAATACTGGCACCGCATCATGAACTTCCAGGCCTTCGTAGACGCCGGCACCGTCTCCCCCGAAGACCTCAACCTCTTCAAATTCGTCGACACCCCCGAAGACGCCTTCACCTTCCTCCGCGACGGCCTCACCGAATACCACCTCGGCGGCCAGCCAAAGAAAGAGAAAGAACAGGAAGTCTTACCCGAAATAGCCAAAACCAGACCGTGAACTTCATCGACTCTGTCATCCTGAGCGGAGCAAGTGCTTGCGCGCTTAGCGCAAGCACTTGTGCAGTCGAAGGATCCCTAGACCGCCAGCACCACCGTCGGCTCCACAAGGCGTTTCTATCACCGCCCTTGGCTCTTTGCTCTAAACTGACAGCTGATAGCTGACGGCGTGCTCCTCTACTACATCACCGACCGCACCGCCTTCCCCGGCGACGAACTAACCCGCCGCCGCCACCTCCTCGACAAAATCGCCGAAGCCGCCCGCGCCCACATCGACTACATCCAGCTCCGCGAAAAAGATCTCCCCACCCGCGACCTGGAGCAGTTAGCAAGCGAAGCGATGCGGATCATAAGTAGAGAAAGCAAACTGACCACTGACCGCTGTCCACTGACCACTGCCCTCCTGATCAACTCCCGCACAGACGTAGCCCTGTCCACCGGAGCCGCTGGCGTCCACCTCCCAGCCAACGACATCTCCCCGCAACAAGTAAGCACAGCATGGGAGAAAGCGTGTGGCAGCGGACGACTCGCCCACGAAATCTCATCAAGAGATCCGCTGATCTCAGCCTCCTGTCACTCCCCAAAAGAAGTGCAACAAGCCGAGACAAACCAAACCACCCTGGCCCTCTTCGCTCCGGTTTTCGAAAAAAGAGACGCATCGCCCACAGGCCTCGAAGCTCTCCGCCAAGCCTGCCAGGCGAAAATCCCAGTCCTCGCTCTAGGCGGAGTAACTCTCCAAAATGCCCACTCCTGCCTCGACGCCGGCGCAGCCGGCATAGCCGCCATCCGTCTCTTTCAGGAAAACGACATAGCCGCCATCGTCCGCACCCTGCGCCGCTAATCACGTATCACAACATCTAAAACGGAGATCACGAATCGATCGGGAAGGGCCCGACTTCAGTCGTGCCGTAAGGCCTCCGACCGAATGAGGCTTCAGCCGCTGAGGTTGGCTTTTGCTTCTGCTGCCGAATCTTTCCGCGCTATCCACAAAACAAAAAAGGCCACGCCGCAAAAGCAGCGTGGCCTTTTGTTATTGCAACCTACTGTGCCGGAGTAGCAGCAGCCGTTGTTGGAGTCGGCGCCACCGGCGCACTAGCCGTCACTTCCACCGGAGCCGCAATCTTCACCGTAGCCAGAATCCGCTCCAGACGCTTGAAGACTTCTCCACGATCCACATGCGTCGCGCCACCCTGGTTCTCGATGTTCGTAGTGCTAACCTTCAGCGCGAACTCATAGCAGGCCCCATTCTCGAACACGTGATAGTACTTCGACGCTTCCTCGCGAGTCCCCTGACTGGCAAGCGTTTCCGCGGACTGCAATTCCATGTCGCCAATCATCAGCTTCGGAGTCTGCACTGCAGCCGGTGTGGCCGGAGCTGTCTTCTCAGCCGGAGTCCCAGTCTCGGCCGGAGAAGCCGCCTTGGTCTCCAGAAATTCCCCGCACTGCTCCGCCGTAAGCGTCTTGTTCACGCTGACGTCAAAGAACGCCGGTCCCAAATCGCTCTTAGGATAAGCCGTCTCTGGCACCGCCACCGCCGCCACCGCAACTCCGCCGGGTTGCACGAAGTCCATCGGCACCGGCGCAGACGAAACCAGCTGGTCCGCCGCATCGCCAGTCTTCAGCGAATACTTCTTCGGATACTGGAACGACACGCCAGAAGTTTTGTCCGTGTAAGCCAGCATCACAGGCGCCTTGCGGACAACCTTCTTGTGCACCGGCTTGGCAGCAGCCTGCTGCACCGGTGCAGGCGGCATAGTTACCGCGGGCGGAGTCGGCTGCGTCGTAGCAGGCGAGTTGTTGGAGCTTGCAGGTTGCGGTTTCTCGCTCGAGCATCCCACCGCAATCGAACAAACAATTAAGATCGCGGCGAACACCACCGCGCCAGTGGTCTTCTCAAAGTTAATCTTGCCCCAGGTAACGGACTCCAAAGTTTCCGGCTTCCCGGGAAATGTCATACCGCGAACTTCCGACTTGCGAAACAGATTGATACGGTTCATGTGTGGTCACCCCCTGCTGCTAAGCAGCACCAGTGACATTGCATGAAGAGGACCACCAGGCGGAACGTTGATTTTACAAGGCTTAGAGCGTCACATAACGCCCGCAATCGTGGCGACCCAGACACGATGTGGCCCGCCAGACACGGCAAGGGCGGAGCGTTTGAAGCATCGGGGTCTCCTTTTCTTTGTTCTTGTCTGTGTCTCTGTGCCTCCGTGGTGAAAAGTTTTTCGCCCTTCACTCGTACTGCTTCCGAAACGCAGCCAACTGCTCCCGCATCTCCGCAACCTCTTCTCGAAGCTCCGCCACTTCGCCCTCGAGCTGCGCAACGCGATCGTCGCCGGAAGAACTCACCGAAGTCCGCACAGCCGCCACATCCACCGCCGGCACCTCTCCCGAAAAAAGCTGCATATACCGCGACTCCTTGGTCCCAGGCTGCCGCGGCAAAACCGCCACCAGCGGAGGCTCCCTCTGACTCAACTTTTCAATCGTCGCCACAACGTCTTCGAGTTCCTCAAAACGATACATGCGCTCCGCCCGCCCGCGCAGTTCCCCCGGAGTCTGCGCCCCGCGCAGCAGCAGCACGCACAGAATCGCCGTCTCCCGCCGGTCGAAATTGAAAACTTCCTGCAACCGGTGCTCGTACTTCGTCACCCGCCCATCAGCCCCGCTGGCCGGCCCCGCCAGCCTCTGCCTCTGCAGCGACTCCAGCGCCGCCCGCACCGCATCCTCATCCAGCGCCATCACCGGATCCCGGTTGTTCTTCTGATTGCAAGCATTCACTAACGCATTCAGCGACAACGGATAGTAGTCGGGAGTAGTGATGTCCTTCTCAATCAGCGCCCCCAGCACTCGCACCTCAACATCGCTAAGAAATTCCACGCGCCTCACCGACAGGAAAGCTAAACTGCAAGTCTACCTCAGATCGTCAGCCTGCCCTGATCGAAGCCGAAGGGTGGTGAAAGATTCTCGCACTTCTTGATATAGTTCCGAGGAAGGCCGAGTCGCGCCGGTCACAAGGAGCAAAAATGCGCCTCTTACTAAACTGGGTTCTAAGCGCCCTGGCGGTATGGATCGTCGCGCACCTAGGGCTGGGAATTTCCGTCAGCGGCCCAGTAGCCGCCCTCATCGCCGCGCTAGTCATCGGCTTCATCAACGCCACCATCGGAGCCCTGCTCAAGATTCTCACTTTCCCCCTGACGGTCGTCACACTCGGACTCTTCTGGCTGGTCATCAATGCGCTCATGCTAGAGCTAGCCTCGGCCCTTCTGGCCCCGGGTTTTCAAGTGCGCACATTCACCGCAGCTTTCCTCGGAGCAATCGTGCTCAGCCTGGTAAACATGCTCCTGAAATGGCTGGTCAATCCTCCACGCGAGCGCGACTAAGAAATCATGGCAACGGCTCACTCCCACTTCCCGCCCACTCACCTCGAGCCCCACCTCGTCTCCATCCCCGCAGCCTGGTTCCTCATGGGCTCCTCTTCCGGTCAGGATTGCGAACGTCCCATCCACCGCGTCTGGATCGACACCTTCCTTCTCTCCGCCACACAAGTCACCAACGCCGAATACGCGATCTTCCTCAGCTCTACCACCTCCAACCCTCCACCTTTCTGGCAAGATCAGAATTTCAATCACGCGCAGCAACCCGTAACCGCAGTCTCCTGGTTCGACGCCGACCGCTACTGCCAATGGCTAGCTGAGCAAAAGCAACGCCCGTACCGTCTTCCCACCGAAGCCGAGTGGGAACGCGCCGCCCGTGCCAATCTGGAGCAAAACGATTTCCCCTTGGGCAACACCCCGCCGCAATCTCTCCCCAACTACGCCACCCGCTGGCAGACCGGACCCGAACCGGTTGCCCTCTACGCCCCGAACGCCTTCGGCCTCTTCAATATGGGCGACAACGTTCACGAGTGGTGCAGCGACTGGTACGATCCCAACTACTACGCCGTCTCCCCCGACCGCAATCCGCAAGGCCCCGAACCTCGCTCAGAAACCGGCCAGCGCAAATCCTCCCGCGGCGGATCATGGCGCCACCACATCAAAGTCTCCCGCTGCTCCGCCCGCTCCAGCATCCCTCCGGATTTCCACTACGCCGACTACGGCTTCCGGGTAGCGTGCGACCTCATATAATCTTGGCGTTCCGATTTTTTGATTTTTGTCATTCCGAACCGGGCCAAGCCCGGTGAGGAATCTGCTGTTGGCTGGCAGCGCCGCAGAATCGAGGGCTAGCAATGTTCCGCGACAATCTACTAAGCTCCAAGCGCATCCTGATCACCGGCGGCGGCACCGGACTCGGCAAAGCCATGGCCACCCGCTTCCTCCAACTCGGTGCCATAGTCTACATCTGCGGCCGCCGCGAAGAAGTCCTCGAGCAAACCGCCGCCGAGCTTTCCACTCAAGGACCAATCCACGCGCTCCCCTGCGACGTCCGCAACCGAGACGCGGTAGAGGCCATGATCGACGCCATCTGGAAATCAGCACCGCTGGACGTTCTAGTAAACAACGCCGCCGGAAACTTCATAGCCCGTACCGAAGAACTTTCCCCTCGCGCCTGGGACTCCGTAATCGGCATCGTGCTCCTGGGCACGCTAAACGCAACCCTAGCCTGCGGACGCCGCTGGCTCCAATCCAACCACCCCGGCACAGTCCTCAGCATCTCGGCAACCTATGCTCCAGTGGGCTCAGCCTACGTAGTCCCCTCCGCCGTCTCGAAAGCCGGAGTAGAAGCCCTAACCCGCAGCCTGGCGGTCGAGTGGGGAAATCGCGGCATTCGCATGAACGCCATCGCTCCCGGCCCAATTCCCACGCAAGGCGCATTCTCCCGCCTCCTCCCGCGTCCCGACCTCGAGGCGCTAGCGTTAGATCGCAATCCCATGCACCGCTTCGGCACCACAGAAGAGTTGGCAAACCTGGCAGCGTTCCTGATCAGCGACGGCTCCTCCTACATCAACGGAGAAGTAATCCGCATGGACGGCGGAGAATTCCTACAAGGCGCCGGCGAATTCACCACCCTGGGCCGCGCCCTGACGAAAGAAGACTGGGAATCCCTAAAACCCCGCAAGAAGTCTTAGCGCAACTTTTGGTCATTCCGACGCGCGAGCGCAGCGAGACAGGAGAGCCTGCCCCGAGCGAAGCCGAGGGGAATCTGCTTCCTGCTTTTCTCCGGTCAATCGGCCCTGTCACCTCACCCGGCATCCGCCTGCCGCATACTCCGCACCACGGTGTGCGCCAGACTCTCCACCACCGCCACATCGCCTTCATCAAAATTAAACGGATCTTTTGCAAACACCATCAGCAACCCCACCGTGTCCCGCTCATACCGCACCGGAGCCACCACAATCGACCGCACTCCAAGCCTCCGGCAACTCTCCAAATCCACTCGCGGATCATGCTCCGCATCATCGCACCGCAAAGCTTTCCCCCGCCGAAAGCACTCGCCCGATAATCCTGAATTCACGTCCAGCCGCGCCCCCAGCGCCGGCGCGCTCTCTCCCACGCTGGCCCGGCACATCACTCCGCCTTTATGCACCAGCGCAATCGCCGCGCTCGTGCCCCGCGTCAGCGTCCGTGCCCGCTCTCCTATCGTCCGCAGCGCCGCCGTCAAATCCGTGCCCAGCGAATTGAACTCATACTGCACCGTCCCAGACGCCGCCTCACGATTCCCATTCGAAGTCCCGCCGTTTCCCCCGCCTTCCTTCTCCGCCTCCAGGCTGACAAACGCGTGCTCCATGGACTTGTCATTACTCGCTCCTGACTTTAATGCCAACCGTGACTCCGCCGATTTTGACTCAACCGGCCAGCTCTGCATCTTGCCCACCGCAACCTTCGGCGCAATGGTACTGGGAGCGCCAGCGTTCACCGTCAACCATTCATTCAACCGCCGCCGCGCGTCCTCCGGCAATTCCGAGAACCGCACGCCCGCGCGCCCCAAAGCATCTGCCCACGCGATGTAACCGGTAGTCTCCACGCGCACATCCGGCTCACCCAGATCAAGCTCCAGTCGGACGCGCTGCTCCCGCTCGAGCCGCGTATCGGTCTGCATCGCCAACCCTTCCTCGCTCAAATCCAGAATCATCCCGCCCGACACTCCATCAAAGCTGGCAAACACCGGAGCATGCAACTGCTGCCGCAAACACCGCCGCCGCTCCGGCCCGAATTCCAGATTCCCTTCCATATCCTTTGGGACGAAGTATCCCAGTAGGAATGATGAGATGGTCCGCGGGCGGAAAAAAGTGTTAGCGCAGATTCCCCTCGGCTTCGCTCGGGGCAGGCTCTCCTGCCTCGTTTCGCTCGCGCGTGGGAATGACAAGAGTCGGTGCGGTTATCCCAGAATCGCGTGCGTGATCCCCTGCCACCAGGAAGGATTGTGCCGCCACATGTACAGCGCGAGACTTTGCCCCACGATCAACACCGGCAGCGCATACCGATACACCTTGTGGACGCGCCGATCAACCAGCAGATCGCGCCCAACGCCGAGAAGGACCAGCAGATCCAGGAAGGGAAAGAAGAGATTGTGGTCGAACACGTAGTCAAACCGGGCAACGGGCGCATCCATAAGCCCGCAGGTTGCAATGAAGATCAGCCGCCGGTGGAGCTCTGGTTTCGTGCGCCAATAGATGGCAAGCGCAACGAGCACGCCAAAGGCGATCATGTCATAGAACGGGATACTCAGAAAAGCGTGCGCGTCGCTCTCGCTCTGATGGAGCTGCACCATGTCAAAACGGGCCATGATGATCGCCGTGGTAACGCCCAGCGGAACCATCACGGTGGCGAGCCCTGCGCCAAACCAGCCAATGGAGCGATGCCAACTGACTTTGTGCAACCGCACCAGCGAAGACTGACAAATGAAGAAGATCACCCACCCTGCGAAAGCTGCGCCATGAATCCAGAGAATAAACGGCCGCGGCACCGCGGGATGAAGCAGGTTGTCATTGACCGTACGCTTAAAGCCGGTGACAACAGTCGCAGCCAGCAGCAGCGACATCGCAAAATAGAAATACCGCTGCACAATCCCGTGCCGACCACTCACGGTCTTCGTGCTCAATTTTCTCATCGAGCCAGTTGCAGTCCCGACGTGTTCTGCGTTTACAGTGGACATGGAAGATGGACGGTTGAGCCGGGACTCCCACTCCGTTTGCCCGGCCCACGAGAGCATACACCTCGATTGTCCGCCCTACCATCTTTTTCGGATTCGTTCAAAGGAAAAGGCCAATCTGATTTCTCAGACTGGCCTTTATTTATGCCGGCAACTTGAGGCGGTTAGAAGGCGTGCGCGCGCGTTCTTTGCGCGCGGGAGCCTTCTGCCGAAATCCTGAGCGTTCTTTGCGAAGGAGCTCAGAAAGGAAAATGCCGACCATGTTTCCATGATCGGCCTTTATTTATGCCGGCAACGACCGCAGTTTACCCTGAGCCTGCCGAACGGGCTCCCACACACTTGGCGCGTGCAGTACCATCGGCCCTGCGGGGCTTAACTTGAGGCGCTTAGAAGGCGTGAGCGCGCGTTCTTTGCGCGCGGGAGCCTTCTGCCGAAATCCTGAGCGTTCTTTGCGAAGGATCTGCCTTTCCCTCTACAATGTTCACCATGAAGCTTCACCCGCTCTGCTTGACCCTTGCGATTGCCCTAACTCTTGCAGCTCATGCTGAGGACAGAGGCCTCTGTCCGCCCGCTCCGTCCGCCAGCGCCGATACCAATAAACCTGGGCCGCCGCCAGCTTCAACCCCCGGCAAGCAATACGCCGGCACCGTAACTCTGCTGACCACAATTAGTGACAAGGGTTATGTTTGCAGTGTGAGCGTGATCCGTGGCATCGATAAAGATACGGATTCACGAACACGAGAACGCATCGCGAAGTGGCACTTTCAGCCCGCTAAGAAGGACGGGCATGGTGCAGCTGCTGTAGTGAAGATTGACGTGAATTACTGGAGGAACGCCAACGGCGAACTCTTGAGCGACCCGCCGCCGCCGAATGTCGATTAGATTCTTGCGTAAAAAGGAAAAGGCTACCAACATTTCTGTTGGTAGCCTTTATTTATGCCGGCAACGACCTACGCTCCCACACACTTGGCGCGTGCAGTACCATCGGCCCTGCGGGGCTTAACTTCCGTGTTCGGGATGGGAACGGGTGGATCCCCCGCGGTAAGATCACCGACAAATCGTAGCAGCGGTCGTTCGTCTTTGGCCGTTTATGGTTGGCCGAAGACCTCGCTGCAAACTTTTTGAGCGGTCAGCGGTCAGCAAAACCAAGATCCCTCGCTTCGCTCGGGATGACAACCGAGAGTAAGAGTGCTGACAGCTGAAAGCTAGCTTTCAAAGATCCTGAGGACGATGCCTCACAACTGAATAGATTGGTGTGGCTTACTTTCTTCTTTGTTTCTTTCCAATTTCAGCCACCGTACATCGGCTTTGCTTTCTTTCTTCGTCCTCGAAGCTGAACCAGCTTTGCTGAATCAGCTTCGTCTTGGAATTCCGAAAAGCGTCGGCGCACAGTTGTCAGCGTGTTTCATCTTTTCCGCCCAGATTCTGGCGGTTGAGAAGAAACTTGCCTCCGCCCCAGCTCAGGTTCTAGCTGAGAGCTGAAGGCTGATGGCTGGCAACTGTTTCTGCACCGAGTAAATTTTATGGTCAAGCCGAACGGGCGATTAGTACTGGTAAGCTACGAGTGTTGCCACTCTTCCACCTCCAGCCTATCAACCAGGTAGTCTTCCTGGGCCCTTCTTATCCCTTACGGGTTGGGAGATCTCATCTTGAGGAGTGCTTCCCGCTTATATGCATTCAGCGGTTATCACTACCGAACTTCGCTACCGAGCGGTGCCATTGGCATGACAGCTCGAACACAAGAGGTTCGTCCATCCCGGTCCTCTCGTACTAAGGACAGGTCCTCTCAAATCTCCTGCGCCCACAACAGATAGGGACCGAACTGTCTCGCGACGTTCTGAACCCAGCTCACGTACCGCTTTAATAGGCGAACAGCCTAACCCTTGGAACCTTCTACAGCTCCAGGATGCGATGAGCCGACATCGAGGTGCCAAACCGGAGCGTCGATATGAACTCTTGGCTCCGATCAGCCTGTTATCCCCGGCGTACCTTTTATCCGTTGAGCGATGGCCCTTCCATGCAGAACCACCGGATCACTAAAGCCTACTTTCGTACCTGCTCG